>FTCZ01001617.1_pt1 | contig 207703 bp, 218 predicted proteins | sample 1658871 | NCBI WGS metagenome assembly FTCZ01 (sample SAMEA3914864, study PRJEB12502) | metagenome | biome: forest; material: soil | place: USA | collected 2012-03-12 | depth 0.3 m | reverse complement strand
GCATTTGAACATGCGCGCGGATGCGCGCATTTGAACATGCGCGCGGATGCGCGCATTTGAACATGCGCGCGGATGCGCGCATTTGAACATGCGCGCGGATGCGCGCATTTGAACAAACCGTGCCGCGCGCACCTTACTGGCGCCGTCTGACAAATCCACGCTGACAAGCTGTCAGAAAAAAATCCTAAGGTGGTACTTGAATGCCACTATTGGTTGCATATGTGCCACACGTAAAAGTTCGGATCGAGTTCATGATGTAGCGATACCGCGAGACCAGACAGGGCCGGGTGCAAGCTCGCGTGCACCCCCGCGCCGCGCAACGTGTCGCCGTTTGGCAAACGGCGCGCCGCGCACGGCCAAGGCTCGTGGCGGTTTGCAGCGAAGGTGCTTGTGGTTGGCCGTGACGGTCTTCCGCCTGCCAGCCGGGGGTATGCAGGCCAGGAAGGAGGTTTCGCAGGCTGCTGCAACAAAAAGCCGGCGCCGGCGGAGCCTTCTTCTTTTCTGCGATATCGCTTGTCTTCGTTTTCACTTGCCGGGGGCGGAACCATCGGATCGAATACTTGCATTCACTGATTTCAGCCGGCGAATTTTTGAAACGGAGGAGATAAACATGCCCAAGATTGCGCGCATTCCGATCACCAACGTCTTCATGCAGGGCGACTACACCGGCCGCATTCTGGTGGGGCCGCATCAGACGCCGATGAATGTGATTCTCGACACCGGCAGCAGCGCGCTCGCGCTCAGCGGACACAAATACAAGGTCGACGTCGCGCATGGCGACCAGACGACCAATCTGGCGCAAACCGATTCCTATGGCGACGGCAGCAGTTGGACCGGCGCGGTCCTTCACACCAGCGTCGCCATTGGCGACGGCGCGAGCCAGATCGTGTTTCCCGGCGCCAATGTCGCCGTGGCCTATCAGGAATCGTCCGACATGTTCCCCAAGGTCGACGGCATACTCGGCCTCGCCTATGCCGCGCTCGACGATGCCTACCAGATGCCCGGCGCCACCTGGCCCAAGCATTATTCGAGCACCCAGGTGCAGCAAGGCACCGCGACCACCATCGTGCCCTATCTGACCCAGCTCGCCGGCCAGGACGTGGTCTCCGACAAGGTGTCGTTCGACACCTTGCGGTCCTTCATCCATGAAGGTGGCGGCGATCCGGCGCAGGATCCGCTCAACAAGGGCTGGATGATCGTCGGCGGCGGCGAGGAGAGCACCGATCTCTACAGCGGCGCGTTCCAGACGGTGAAGGTCCTGACCGACGACTGGTACTCGACCAATCTGAAAGCCGTGATCGTCGGCAGCAAGACGCCGATCCACGTGCCGGTCCGCGGTCCCAAGGGGATGTCGACGAACTCGATCGTCGACAGCGGCACCAACACGCTCTGTCTCGGCCCGAAGCTCCTGAACGCGCTCATCGCGAAGTTCACCCCGGCGCAGCAGGCGCAGTTGAACGCTTCGGTCTTCCAGGACCAGGTGCTGCACGCGGCCGATCTGAACCTGTCCACCTGGCCCGATATCACCTTCGTGCTGCAGGGCGAAACGGCCGACGTCTCGCTCCGCGTCGCCCCCGCCGACTACTGGCAGGTCAACGCGCCCAAGGCCGGCGCCGCGATGGCGGCGATCACGCCGAACGAAGACGAGTCGGCGATCCTGGGCTTGCCGCTGATGAGCGGCTATTTCACGATCTTCGACGGCGAAGCCGATGGCGGCAAAGGCGCAATCAAGTTCGCCACCAGCAAGCGCTAAAGCGCAATTCGGAAAAGTGGATGCCGGTTTTCCGTAAAATTGCGCGACAATTCAAAAGGCTAGAGCAGCATTCCGATTCAAATAATGTGAATGCTGCTCTGGCGGTGCACCACGTCATTTGTGCGTATAGACCAGCAGTACCGCGCCCGCGACCAGCAGCACGATGCCTGCTGCCTCGCGCGGCGTCGTCTTCTGCTTGAAGAGGATGTGGCTCACCATCTGCGCGAACAGCACGTCGATCAGGCCCAGCGTCCGCACGCTCGCCGCCGTCGCCAGCGCGAAGGCGAGAAACCAGAACTCCGACGCCGCCGACCCCATGAAGCCCGCGAACAGAGAAGGCCGCCACAGCCGGAAAATCGCGCGCAGCACCCTGGCGTCGGCGATCGCCAGATACGCCGTCAGCACCGCGGCCTGCACCACCAGTCCGACCGCCAGCGTGAACGTCGCCGGCATCACATAGCCTGGCAGATGCAGGCTCAGGATCGCGCCGCGATAGCCGATGGCCGACACCGCGAACATCCCGCCCGACGCCAGCCCGAACAGCGCCGGCCGCATCCCGCCGCTCGCCACCGCGCCGCTGCGCAGCGAAATCAATATGACGCCGGCGGTCGCGATGACGATCGCCGCCGCCATCCCCGCAGTCAGCAGATCGCCGAGGAAAATCAGCCCCAGCACCGCGACGAACAGCGGCTCGGTCTTCAGATAGGCCACCGTCACGACGAAGGACCGCTCCGTCATCGTCTTCAGCATCAGCGCCGTGCCGCCGATCTGCGTCAGTGCACCCGCGATCACCCAGGCCCAGAACACCGGTGCAGGCCGCGGCAGTGCGGTATGCGTCCCCAGCGACACCGCCGCCAGGAACAGCAGCGCGAACGGAAACCCGAACAGAAACCGCACATGCGTCGCGCCGACCGAGCCGAGGCTCGCCGTCAGCTCGCGCTGCATGGCGTTGCGTGCCGTCTGGCCCATCGCCGCGACGACGGTGAAAATCACCCAGAGGAAATTCATCGGCGGCGCCAGCGCTCCGCCGCCGCGTCGTCGCTCGGTTTGGCCTCGACCCACCGCACCGCGCCGCCGCGCTCTTCCTGCTTCCAGAACGGCGCCCGGGTCTTCAGGTAATCCATCAGGAATTCGCACGCCTCGAACGCCTCGGCGCGGTGCAGCGCCGCGACCGCGACGAACACGATCCGCTCCCCCGGCGTCAGCCGCCCGATGCGATGGATCACCGTAATTCCGGTCAACCTCCAGCGCCGCGCCGCGTCGTCCGCGATCCGCGCGATCTCGCGTTCCGTCATGCCGGGATAATGCTCCAGCACCAGCGCCGTCAGGTCGTCGCCGCCGCGCACCAGTCCGACAAAGGTCGCGACCGCGCCGGCCTCAGGCGTATCCTCGTTCAGTGCCGCGATCTCGTCGCCGATGTCGAAGTCTTCGGCCTGGATGTGGATGTTGATCTTCATCCGCCGGTCACCGGCGGAAAGAACGCGACCTCGTCGCCCGGCGCCAGCACCGTATCGAGCCCGGCATGCGCCTGGTTGACCGCCGCGCGCAGCCGCGTCATGTCGCCGAACGCCTCGGCATAGCCGCCGCCGCGCTGCGCCAGAAGCGCCGCCAGGTCGCCCACGGTGCGCAGCGCCGGCGTGTGCTCGACGATCTCCTCGGCGCGCCCGACCTTCTGCCGCACCCACGCGAAATACAGCACGTTCATGCCGAGCGCCGCATGCGTGTATGGATCAGCCCCGCGCGGAAATAGGCATAGCCGGTGAACACCGTCAGCCCCGCCGCGACCCACAGCAGGACATAGGCGACCGCGTTGTACGTCACCGCCGGAACGCCGGGCACGAACCGGTCGGCCAGCGGCGTCAGGATCATCGCGCCGATCGCGACCATCTGCACCGCCGTCTTGAACTTGGCGATGCTCGACACCGGCACGCTCACCGAAACCCCCGCGAGGAACTCGCGCAACCCGGAGATCAGGATTTCCCGCGTCAGGATGATCAGCGCCGGCACGAGCTTGAGCAGGCTGAATAGCCCCGGCAGCAGGTTGAACTCCCGCACCGAGCCTTCCGCCACCAGCATCATAAGCGCCACGGCGACCAGGATCTTGTCCGCGATGGGGTCGAGCATCCGCCCGAACTCGCTCGGCTGGTTCAGCTTGCGCGCCGCAAAGCCATCCGCGAAATCGCTCAGCCCGGCGACGGCGAACACCAGAAATGCGATCAGCCGCGCCACATCGCCCGGCAGCACGAACGCCACGGCGAACACCGGCACCAGCAGGATGCGCAGGACCGTGATGGTGTTCGGAATCTGGAACATGGCGATCAATCTAGCATCGGATGGCCCGGATGCACGCGCAACATTCCCGTGTTCAGCCGGCGGGGTGGAAGAAGTCGTAAATCTTCTTCGCCATGGCCTTGCTGACACCTTCGACCGCCTCGATGTCGCTGACGCCTGCCGCTGCTACGGCCTTGGCCGAGCCGAAATGCTGCAACAGCCCGCGCTTTCGCGCCGCGCCGATGCCGGCAATCTCGTCCAGCGGGCTGGCGCCGATCGCCTTTGAGCGTTTCTTGCGGTGGCTGCCGATGGCGAAGCGGTGCGCTTCGTCGCGCAACCGTTGCAGATAATAAAGTACCGGGTCCTTCGGATCGAGCCGGAACGGCTGCTTGCCCGGGAGATAGAAATGCTCCCGTCCCGCGTCCCGGTCCGGTCCCTTGGAAATACCTACCAGCGCCACGTCCTCGACGCCCAGATCGGCGAACACCTGGCAGGCGATGGAGAGCTGCCCCGGTCCGCCATCGATCAGCGCCAGGTCCGGCCACTTCGTTTTGGGGTCGTCGCCTTCCTTGATCAGCCGCGAGAACCGCCGGGTCAGCACCTCGCGCATCATCGCGTAGTCGTCGCCGGGCGTGAGCTCGGTCGATTTGATGTTGAACTTGCGATACTCGCCTTTCTCGAACCCGTCCGGCCCCGCAACGATCATCCCGCCCAGCGCATTGGTGCCCTGGATGTGCGAGTTGTCGTAAACCTCGATGCGCGTCGGCGGCGCCTCCAGCCCGAACACGGTCGCGACGCCGCCGAGCAGTTCGCGCTGCGCGCTGTTCTCCGCCATGCGCCGCCCGAGCTGCTCGCGCGCATTGGTCAGCGCCATCTCGACGACCTCGCGCTTCTCGCCGCGCTGCGGCACCGAGATCTCGACCTTGTGTTCGGCGCGCGAGGCCAGTGCTTCGCTCAGGAGTTCACTTTCCGGAATCGCCTCCGACAGCAGCAGCAATCCCGGCGCCTCACGCTCGTCATAGAACTGCGCGACGAACGCCTCCAGCACCTCGCCGTTCGACTGCTCCGCGCCGGCGCGTGGGAAATAGGGCTTGTTGCCCCAGTTCTGCCCGCCGCGGAAGAAGAACACCTGGATGCAGATGTCGCCGCCCTCCGCGTGCAGCGCGAACACATCCGCATCCTCGAACGTCGAGGGATTGATGCCCTGGTTCAGCTGCACATGGCTCATGGCCTTGAGCCGGTCGCGCAGCTTCGCCGCCTCTTCGTAGCGCGTCACTTCGGCGGCCTTGGTCATCTCGCTGACCAGCATGTCCTGCACCATCCGGCTCTTGCCGGTCAGGAACAGCTCCGCCTCGTTCACCAGCTCGGCATAGCCCGCCTCGTCGATCCGCGCGACGCAGGGCGCGCTGCAGCGCTTGATCTGGAACAGCAGGCACGGCCGAGTCCGCGACTCGAACACCGAGTCCGAGCAGGAGCGCAGCAGGAAGGCGCGCTGCAGCGTATTCAGCGTGTTCACCACCGCCTTGGCGCTGGCGAACGGACCGAAATAGCGTCCCTTGGTCGACTTCGCGCCGCGATGCTTCAAGAGCTGCGGAAACGGATGGTCGCCGCGCAGCAGGATGTTGGGAAAGGATTTGTCGTCGCGGTACGACACGTTGTACCGCGGCTTGAGCCGCTTGATCAGGTTGGATTCGAGCAGCAGCGCCTCGATCTCGCTCTTCGTCGTGACGAACAGCATCTCGGCCGTGTCGGCGATCATCCGCGTCAGCCGCTCCGAATGCGGCCGCCCGCTGGCGTAGGCGGTCACCCGCTTCTTGAGGCTCTTGGCTTTGCCGACATAGAGCACGTCCCCCTTGGCATCGAGCATCCGGTAGACGCCCGGCCCGTCGGGCAGCATCTTGAGGTAGGCGGCGATCCGCTCGGCGCCGCGCAAGGCGGGCTCGGCCGGGGATGTCAGGTCGGAATCCATGTGCCCGATATAATAACCGATTGTCGCCGCGCCTATACGCCAAAGCGGCGGCCGGACCTGTCAGCAGCCGTCAGGGCCGCCGGCGCTCGATCTCGACACCGCCCGATTCGGCGCCGGGCAGGGCATGCAGCTTTTCCACCCGGATGCGCGCGGTCTTCACGCGGGTGTCCGCGAAACAGGCGGTCGCGATCCGCTCCGCCAGGGTTTCAGCCAGATTGATATGCCCGCCATCCACGATGGCGCGGATCCTGGTGGCGATGGCGGCGTAGTCCACCACCCGGTCGAGCTTGTCCTCCAGCAGGGCGGTGTCCTCGACCGCCAGGTCGACATTGATCCGCACCGGTTGGAGCTTGCCCTGTTCGTGGCCGTAAACGCCGATATGCGCCAGCACGTCCAGATTGCGAATGAAGACATGCCGAATGGCCAGCGCTGCACTGGCGATGGGAATGACGTTGGAGTTGCTCATCGCGGCGGCCCTGTCTGGGTCATGGTTGTACCCGTTCGGGGGCGAATGCTAAAGCGTGGGGCATGAAGAAAGCACCGCAAACCAGCCCCTCCGCGACACATTGGTCCACCGACCAGGGGTATGTCCGCATGATGATCCGCGATCTCGTCACCGAGGTCCCGCTCGGCCTGCATCCCTGGGAGCGCCACCCGGAGAAACCGCAGCGCATCGTGATCAATATCGAGCTTTACGCAGCGCCGTCCGGCCCGATCAAAGGCCATTCCTCCATCGTGGATTACGACTACATCCGCGAAGCGATCAAGAAGTGGCCGCGGCGCAAGCACACCGTGTTCATCGAGACGCTGCTCGACGAGCTGGTGAAGCTCTGTTTCAAGGACAAGCGGGTGCAGGCCACCCGCGTCTCGATCTTCAAGCCGGATATCTACAACGAGGCGGCCGGCGCCGGCGTCGAAGTCTACCGCGTGCGCGGATGAGCGCGATCCCCGACCGCGCCGGCTATGCGCTTGTCACCGGCGGTGGCGCGCGCCTCGGCGCCGCGATGGTGCGCCGGCTCGCGGCCGACGGCTGGGCGGTGGCGATCCACTATCATCATTCGGCGAAGGATGCCGACGCGCTGGCGCAGGAAATCAAGTCCGGTGGTGGCCGCGCCGTCACGCTGGGCTGCGATCTGGCGACACCCGAAGATTTCGCCGACCTGTTCGGCCGCGCCAATGCCGGCTGGGGTTTCTGCTCGCTGCTGGTCAACAGCGCATCGGCGTTCGAATACGACGACATCTCCAACATCACGCGCGCCAATCTCGAGAAGCTGTTCGCCGTGAATCTGCATGCGCCGGTGCTTCTGGCGCGCGACTTCGCGGCCCAGTTGCGCGACGGCGCCAAGGGTCTGATCGTCAACGTGCTCGATCAGAAGGTCTTCAACCTCAATCCCGATTTCCTGTCCTACACGATGACCAAATCCACGCTGGAAGTGGCGACGCGCCTTCTGGCGCAGGCGATGGCGCCGCGCATCCGCGTCTGCGGCCTCGCGCCCGGCCTGACGCTCCGCAGCGGCGAGCAGACCGAAGAGGGCTTCAAAGCCGCGCACGCCAAGACGCCGCTCGGCTTCGGCAGCAATCCGGAAGACATCGCCGAGGCGCTGAGCTTCCTGGTCAAGGTCCCGTCGATCACCGGCGCAACCGTGGTCGTCGATGGCGGTCAGCATCTCCAGCCGCGCACCCACGATGTCATGTTCAGCTACGGCATCTCGCCCGACGCGCCGGTCGGCAAACCGTCTTAAACCGCGAACCCGACGATCTTCTTCACCTCGGTGACGATCGGCTCGGCAATCGCCGATGCCTTTTCGGCGCCGGCCTTCAGGATGCGGTCGATCTCCGCAGTGTCGGCCATCAGCCGGTTCATCTCCGCCGTGATCGGCCCCAGCTTCGCCACCGCCAGCTCCGCCAGCGTGTTCTTGAAGCCCGAGAATTGCTGCCCCGCGAATTGCGGGATCACGCTCTCGACCGGCGTCTCCGACAGCGCGGCGAAGATGTTGATCAGATTCTCCGCTTCCGGCCGGCCTTCCAGACCCTTCTTGTCGTCGGGCAAGGGATGCGGATCGGTCTTCGCCTTGCGGATCTTCTGCGCGATGGTATCGGCATCGTCGGTCAGGTTGATGCGCGAATTGTCCGACTCGTCGGTCTTCGACATCTTCTTCAGCCCATCGCGCAGACTCATCACCCGCGTCCCGGGGCCTGTGATCACCGGTTCGGGCAACGGGAAGTAATCCGGCATCGCAAAATCATTGTTGAACTTCTGCGCGATGTCGCGCGCCAGTTCGAGGTGCTGCTTCTGGTCCTCGCCCACCGGCACATGCGTCGCCTTGTAGACGAGGATGTCCGCCGCCATCAGCACCGGATAGGTGTAGAGGCCGACCGACGAGCGCTCCTTGTGCTTGCCCGATTTCTCCTTGAACTGGGTCATGCGGTCGAGCCAGCCGAGCCGCGCCACGCAATTGAAGATCCACGCCAGCTCGGCATGCGCCGGCACCCGGCTCTGGTTGAAGATCGGCGATTTCTTGGGGTCGATGCCGCCCGCGATGTAGGCCGCCGTCACCTCGCGCGTGGCGCGCGCCACGTCGGCCGGCTTGGCATAACCGGATTCCTGCGTCAGTGCGTGCATGTCCACGACGCAGAACAGGCATTCCATCTCGTGCTGCATCCGCACCCAGTTCTTGAGTGCGCCCAGATAATTGCCCAGGTGCAAGGTGTTGGTCGGCTGCATCCCGGAAAGGACGCGCGAAGGATGGCTTGTGGTCATGGGAGTGTCCGAAAAGGCGAAGAGGGAAACGGTGTGCCGGAGATGCGCCGATTACGAGCGCCGCCAACCCCGCCAAAGCAGGGACAAACCGGACATATCCGAAGCGTGCCGAACCATTGCGGCGCTTTCCCGTGGGTACCCAAGCTGCGGTATAGCGCCTTGCCCGCGCCGGCGAAAGGGGTCGCTCTACGGCGTTGGCGCCTCTGCGAGCGCTTTCATCAACCGCTCGCGCACCGCCTGCAGCCGCGCCTCGTGCCGCACCTTGTGGCCGAAGCCGTCACGCACATAGAAGACGTCGACCGCGCGTTCGCCATAGGTCGAGACCATGGCCGAGGAGATCGACAGTCCCGACTGGAAGATCGCATCGGTCACGTCATAGAGCAGGCCAGGCCGATCCAATCCCTCGACCTCCACCACCGTGGCGCTGGCAGACGCGTCGTTGTCGAAGTTGATCCGCGGCGTTACGCGGAAAGCGCTGGAGCGCTTCTTGGCCGGGCGTTTGGCGATGGCGGTACGGGGATAGACCTCGCCGCGCAAGGTGCGCTCGATCGACTGGCGCAGGCGCTCGACCCGCGCCGTGTCGCCGAAAGTGCCGCCCTCGGCGTCCTGGACCGAGAACACGTCGAGCGCGAAACCATCACTGGTGGTGAACGCCTTGGCGTCGACGATGGTGCCGCCCGAGGCCGACACCGCGCCCGCAAGCTGCGAGAACAGGCCGGGATGGTCGGGCGTATAGAGCACGATCTCGGTCACGCTGCGGAAGTCGTCGCTCTCCGCCGACAGGCTGAACAACTCACCCTTGGTGTCGGCATCCGTCATCAGCCGCGCATGCCGTTCATGTGCCGCGTCGTCGAATGCCAGCCAGTAATTGTCGTAGTGCCGCGTCAGCGCGCGTTCCTGCGCCGCCTTGGCCAGATCGCCGATGCGCTTGGCGAGGCCGGCCTTGGCAGTCTCGACTCGCGCCGAGCGCGCCGGCACGGCGTCACCACCGGACATTACCGCTTCCGCCTCGTAGTAAAGCTCGCGCAGCAATTGGCCCTTCCAGCCGTTCCACACGCCGGGCCCGACGGCCGCGATGTCGGCCACCGTCAGCACCAGCAACAGGCGCAGCATCTCGGGCGTCTGCACCAGCCCGACGAAGTCCTTCACCGTCTTCGGATCGGAGATGTCCCGCTTCTGCGCCATGTCGCTCATCACGAGATGGTTCTTGGTCAGCCACATCACCGCTGTCGTGTCTTCGGGCGACAAGCCGAGCCGCGGGCAAAGGCTCTGCGCGATCGCGGCGCCGACCTCGGAGTGGTCGCCGGGCAGTCCTTTGGCGATGTCGTGCAGCAGCATCGCGACATACAGCGCCGCGCGTGATTTGACCCGCTTGATGATTTCGGTCGCCAGCGGATGCTCGCTCTTGTGCTCGCCCCGATCGATGGACGCGACGTAGCCGACGGCGCGGATCAGATGCTCGTCCACCGTGTAGTGGTGGTACATGTTGAACTGCATCAGCCCGACCACGCGGCCGAATTCCGGTACGAAGCGGCCGAAGACGCCGGCCTCGTTCATCAGGCGCAGGGCGCGTTCAGGATCGTTGCGCGATGACAGGACTTCTAGAAACAGCCGGTTGGCTTCCGGATCGCGCCGCACCTCATCGTTGATGAGGTCCAGGCTGCGCGTGATCGTGCGCAATGCGTCGGGATGGACGTCGACTTTCTTGGCGTCGGCGAGATGGAAGATCCGGATCATGTTGACCGGATCGCTGCGGAAGATGTTGCTGCGCGCCGTCAGCCGTCCGTTCTCGACATAGAAATCGTCACCAACGGTGCGCGGCCGCAAGAACCCCGGCAGCAGCGAAGCGAGCGATGGCCGCCGCTTGCGGTTCTGGTCTTCCAGCGCGGCGCAGAAGATGCGCGTCAGGTCGCCGACGTCTTTTGCGACCAGAAAGTACGCTTTCATGAACGCTTCCACGGCGCGGCGCGGATTGTCGCCGGTGAAGCCCATGCGCGACGCCAGATCGGGCTGCACATCGAACGACAGGCGTTCCTCGGCGCGCCCGACAAGATAATGCAGCCGCACGCGCACATCCCACAGGAACGCTTCGGCCTTCTGGAAGATCTTGAACTCGTCCCTGGTCAGGACGTTGTGCTGCACAAGATCGCCGGCATCTTCGACATGGTAGACATATTTGCCGATCCAGTAGAGCGTCTGCAGGTCGCGCAAGCCCCCCTTGCCCTCCTTGATGTTCGGCTCGACGAGATAGCGGCTCTCGCCCTGGCGGGCATGGCGCTCGTCGCGTTCGGCGAGTTTGGCCTCGACGAAATCCTGACCGGTGCCGGTCGCGACCTCGCCCCAGAATTTCTTGCGCAGCTCCTCGTAAAGCTTGTCATCGCCCCACAGGTAGCGCGCTTCGAGGATCGCGGTGCGGATCGTGATGTCCTGCTTGCTGAGCCGGACGCATTCGCCGAGCGAGCGTGTCGCGTGCCCGACTTTCAGCCCGAGGTCCCACAGCATGTAAAGGATGAATTCGATGACGCTCTCGCCCCATGGCGTTTGCTTGAACGGCCGCACGAAGAGCAGGTCGATGTCCGATCCCGGCGCCAGCTCGCCGCGGCCATAGCCGCCGGTGGCCACGACGCAAATGCGCTCGGCCGCCGTCGGATTCTGCGCGTAGTAGAAATGCTTGACCGCGAAATCGTAGATGACCTGGATGGTGACGTCCTGCAGGCCGGACAGCGCTCGCGCCGCGACGATGCCGCTCAGCGTGCCGCCTTCGACGCCATCCTTCACCCGCGCGCGCCCGTCCTGGAACGCAGCCTTGATAAGCGCGAGTGCGTCTTTTCGCAGTTTGGCTTTGTCGCCGGATTCACGTGCCAGCGCCGTCAGCGCGCGCCTGAGCGCGTCGCCGTCCAGCAATTCTCCGATGGCAGGTCCTTCGTAACCCAAGACAAATCCTCACCCGGCGCGCGAAGGCGCCCGGGTGAGGATGCCATGCCGATCCCTAAGACGCGAGCGTCGCCGAGGTGTGACGTTCCGTACCGCCGACGAACCAGCGCTGCACCGCGCCGGCGAGGGCCGCGCCGACCAGTGGCGCGACGATGAACAGCCACAGCTGCTCCAGCGCCCAGCCGCCCTGGAAGATCGCGACGCCGATCGACCGCGCCGGATTGACCGAGGTGTTCGTCACCGGGATCGAGATCAGGTGGATCAGCGTCAATGCCAGGCCGATGGCGATCGGCGCATAGCCGGGCGCCGCCAGCGTCGAGTTCAGGATCACGATCAGGAACATGAAGGTCATCACGACTTCACACACCAGCCCCGCCAGCAGCGAATAATGCTGCGGCGAATGCTCGCCATACCCGTTGGACGCGAAGCCGGCCGTGGCGTCGAACCCGGCGGCGCCGCTCGCGATGACATAGAGCACCCCGCCCGCCACGATGCCGCCTAGCAATTGCGCGATCCAGTAGACGGCGATGTCCTTGGCTTCGAAGCGCCCTGCCGCCCACAAGCCGAACGTCACCGCGGGGTTGAAATGTCCGCCCGAGACATGACCAAAGGCATACGCGCCGGTCAGGACCGTCAAGCCGAAAGCGAGTGCAACGCCGGCATAGCCGATGCCGACTTCCGGTACGCCGGCCGCGAGCACCGCGCTGCCGCATCCGCCCAGCACCAGCCAGAATGTGCCGAGGAATTCCGCGGCGATCTTCTTGGAATTGTCCATGTGTTATCCCCCTCGCGTTCACCATATCCTGCGGCGGGCGGAACTCGCTGTCTATCCCCAAAAGAAAACGGCGCGGGATTGCTCCCGCGCCGTGTCCCAAACTCTCAACCCGACGACTTAGACGAGCTTCAGATTGACGGCCTTGGGGCCGCGCTTGTCGGCTTCGACTTCGAAGCTGACATTCTGGCCTTCGTTCAGGCCACGCAGACCGGCCGCCTGAACGGCGGTGACATGGACGAACACGTCCTTGCCGCCGTCCTGCGGCGCGATGAATCCGAAACCCTTCGTCGTGTTGAAGAACTTAACTTGACCGATCATTACGGCTTTCTCCTGAAAGCATTTGCGTTATCGCGTGGACACCACGTCCGCCACGATGGCCGATGCCGCGACTTGTTTCAGGAAAAGCGTCGTCGTCACGCCGTCAGTCGCCCCGGTGGAATGGGGCGTCGCTTGGGCAGGCAAGAAACTTCTCTAAAGGCTGCGCGGCCTCGATTGCGCGGCGATATAATGGCTCGGTTCGGCCAAGGCAAGTCACCAGGTTTCTTCGATTGCCACGTGGTTCGGCTGCTCCGCAACCCGTTTCAGCCAGCGCGAAACCGCGGGATAAGCCGCAAGATCGAAGCCGCCATCGCCGGCGCAATGGGTGTAGCCGTATAGCGCAATATCCGCGATGGAATATGCGTTCCCCGCGAACCAATCATGCGCTGCGAGATGTTTCTCCATGACAGCCAGCGCGGCGTTTCCCTTTTCGTGCCACTCCGGCACGAGGTGCTGCTTCTTCGCCAGTTCTTCCTTCGGCTTGAATTTCAGCCAGAACCGCGCCACGGCGACATAGGGCTCGTGGCTGTATTGCTCGAAGAACATCCACTGCAGCATCTGGGCGCGATCCCAGCGGCTCTGCGGGATCAGGGGCGAGCCTTCGGCGAGATAGGCGATGATGGCGCCGGATTCCGGCAGCGTGCGGCCGTCCTCGAATTCGAGCAACGGCACGCGTCCGTTGGGATTGAGCTTGAGGAAGTCCGGCTGGCGCGTCGTGCCGTCGTGCAGGGGGTAGTCTTTGAGCGCGATCGGTGTGTTCGTCTGGCGCGCTGTCAGGCGCACCTTGTAGCAATTTCCCGATATGTGCATCTGATGCAGCACGAGCATGACGATCTCTCCGGCTTCGCGAGAGACGATCATGCACAGATCGCCGACGCTTACTTATGCGCGCGGTGCGTGCCCCCCTTGCGCGATCCCGGCGCGACGGTGCGGACGATGACGCCGCAGGCAACGCGGTCGCCGGAATTGCCCGCTGGCTGGCTCATGTAATCGTCGGCTTTCGCGTGCACGACGATCGAGGCGCCGTCGCGGTCGAAGATCGATTTCTTGCCGTCGCCGAGCGAGAACGCGTTGCTGATCACCGAAGCGTGAAGTGTGCCGTCGGCGCCTGCGAATTGGTTGGGAAGATCGCCTGCATGCGCGCCGTGTTCTGCGAAGTAGCCGTGCATCTTGTTCGGCTCGGGCGAAAAATGCGGGCCGGCAGAATTGAACCCGGTTTTCGCATCGCAATTGCCCGAGGTGTGGATGTGAATCGCGTGCGCGCCGGGCGTCAGGCCCTTGAGATCGAACTGGATCAGCACGCCATGCGATGTCGCCGCGAAGGTCGCCGTGCCGGCTGGCGTGCCGTCCAATCCGGTCAGCTTCGCGATCGCCCGGGCCTTCGATGTGGCTGCCAAAGCCGCCGGCGAAACCGCCAGCGTGGCGGCCAATGCGGCGCAAGACAAAGCCCGGTTCATTGCAATCCCCCGATGAAATCGGGTTGCAGGATACAACCATTGCGGACAATGGTCACGTCAGGTTCGTCTTGACAAGTATGTCAGGCTCGTCTTGACTGTCAGGGCTACCTTGACGGAGAGCTTGCCATGAATGCCAAGCCAGACAACCAATCCGAGGCTTCCCGCACGCTGTATTGCTCATTCTGCCGCAAATCCCAGCACGAGGTGAAAAAGCTCATCGCCGGGCCGGCCGTTTATATTTGCGACGCCTGCGTCGGTCTGTGCGTGAAGGTCATCGAGGACACGTCCGATCCCGATCCGGCCAAGCCGATCACCATGGCCTGGGAAGACATGCCAACGGCGCAGTTTCTGACGATCCTGGGCGCGCAGGACAGGATGTATCGCGAAGTGCGCGATCGCGTGCAGCAGACCGTCGACATCCTGCGCCAGCGGGAGGTGAGTTGGGCCGATATCGCCACCGCGCTCAACGTCTCGCGCCAGGCGGCGTGGGAGCGGTTCTCCTAGGCCTACGGAACAAACGCCGCGTCGCTACGTTTTCGCCATGCCGCCGGTTAGGCTGCGTTCGATTTCGAGGAGTGGCCGATGATGATGTTTCCCAGCGCTGCCATTGTTCTGGCTGCCGCCATGATGGCGCCCAACATGCCCCAGCCGATGGCGATGGATACGCCGGTCTCGTTCGGCGGCGTCGAGGCGGTTTGTACCGGCGTCGGCTCGGCCAAGGACGATCCGCAATGGTCGGCCTATCCGATCCGGATCGAATTCTCCAATGGCGGCGCGCAATATCTGTCTGGCGCGCATGTCTCGCTGACGTCGGGCGGCAAGCCGGTGGCCGATCTGAACTGTGCCGGCCCATGGGTTCTGGTGAAGGGCACGCCGGGCTCCTATGACGTGACGGCGTCGATCAACGGCTCGCAGGCCAAACCCGCGACGGCCGCTTTCTCGCTGGGTTCCGGCGCGCAAAAGCGCGTCGTGCTGCGCTTCCCGGATTTCCAGGCCAACGAATAGGACACCGCGCCGGGCAGGTCAGACCACGACCTGCTCGGCGACGTCCTCTTCTTCCTCTTCCGCCTCGGTCATGGTGTCCATGATGCGGCGCTTCTTCCAGTCGCCGCGCGCGAACCATAGCGCGCTCACGATGGCGGTGATCACGTTGGCGATGGGGAACGCCCACCACAGGCCGTGCGCGCCCCAATGGGCGCGGTGCGACAGCACGAAGGCGAGCGGGAACGTGAGCATCCATTGCGACACAAGACTGATCACCATCGCCGCGAACATATTGCCGCTGGCGCGCAGCACACCCATCAACGCGAATTGCAGTCCGATGAAGCCGAAGCTCCAGGAGATCGTGCGGATGAAGACGCTCGCTTCGTGCACCACGGCCTTGTCATGCGGCACGAAGAACGCAGCGACGTGATTGGCGAACGCGAAAGCGAATATCCCGAATGCGGTCAGGGCCCCGAAGGTGATCAGCGCCGCCAGCCGCGCCACGGCTTCGGCACGCGGAATGTTTCCGGCTCCGATGTTCTGGCCGACAAGGGTTGAGGTCGCCATCGAGAAGCCCATCGCCGGGATCGCCACGAACTGCATGACGTTGCCGCCGACGCCATAGGCCGCCGTCGTCACCGTGCCGAAGCCGGTGATCAGGAACATCATCATCGTGACGCCGAGCCCGCGCGCCGAGCCTTCGATCGCCGCCGGATAGCCGAGGTTGAACGCGCGCTTGATGAACGCAAAATCGGGCTTGAGCTCGCCGAGCTTGAGCTGGATGCCATAGCGGCCCGAAGCCAGCAGCCAGATCGCGACGATCGCCGAAATGGTCTGGCTGATCATCGTCGCCAGCGCGGCACCCACCACGCCCCAGCCGAAATAGAAGATGAACATCGGATCGAGCACGAAGTTGACGAACACCGAGCCCGCGATGAGATACAGCGGCACCGTCACCTGCCCGACGCCGCGCATCTGGGACTGGAAGCAGAAATAGGCGAAGGCGAGCGGCAGGCTTATGAACGAGACGCGCAGAAAGCCGAGGGCGTTGTGGTAGACGTCCGGCGCCACGCCCAGCGCTTCGAGCAGGAACGGCGCGATGGCGAAGCCGAGCACGCCGAGCACCACCGACACCGCCACCACGGTCAGAAGCGTCTGACCGGCGACATGGTCCACCATCTCGCGATTGCGCGCGCCGACATATTGCGCGATCAGAGTCGAGCCGGCGATCGTGAAGCCCATGCCGATCGACATCATCAGGAACATCAGCGGCATCGACACCGAGACCGATGCGACCGCCGCCGCACCGAGCCGCCCGACCCAGAACGCATCGACCAGCTGATAGGCGATCTGCAGGATATTCCCGCCCATGATCGGGAAGGCGAGCAGGAACAGCGAGCGCGGAATCGAGCCTTCCAGCAGGCGCGGGTCGAAAGCGCGGCCGCCAAAGGGTGGTCGCCCGCCGGGCGTCTGGGCCGCCGGCCGGCCCTCCGGCGCCAGGGCGCCGGGAATTTCAGGCTGGGTGTTGTCGGAAGTCATGCCCTATTTTCGTGCAGGAGCGGGGTCTTTGGCAAATCGCAGTCTGCGCTATACTGGCTACCTCGCGAAACTCTCAGAGAAACGCCATGCGTCTTGCGTCCGTGCTGTGCCTTGCCTTGACCGCCGCGCCTGTGGCGGCCCATGCCGAGAACTGGGTTCACACCCGCGACAATGGCGGCGGTTATCCGATGTGTTTCGACAAGGACGGCGTCAAGAAGGACGCCGATGGGCTGACGCACTATCAGGTCAAGATGTGCAAGGATGCGCGCCCGCAATTCTACGCCGTCGATTGCAGCAAGGACTTCAAGCTTGAATTGCTGGTGCGGGTCTACGACGTCGGCTCGACCGACCGCTATCGCGAGATGACCGTCGACGACATGCAATCGGGTCTGGCATTCGATGCCCTGATGGCCTGCAACAAATAATAGCCGGCCAAGCCCGCCCAACCGCGGCGCTCAGACCGCTTTCAGGTTCACCGCCTTGCTGCCGCGTGCGTCGGGCTGCACGTCGAACGAGACCTTCTGGCCCTCGTTGAGGGAGCGCAGGCCGGCCGCTTCGACCGCGGTGGCGTGCACGAACACGTCCTTGCCGCCGCCTTCCGGCGCGATGAAGCCATAGCCCTTGGCGGTGTTGAAGAACTTCACGGTTCCGATCGTCATTGTACAATCCTGATCACAAGAATTGCGCAGCCACGACATGCGGCTGTGCAACGCGGATGCGCAAATCCGGGGAGAGGAAGTGCGGCTGTCTCGTTCAGGCGCGATGCGGAAACGGTGACAGTCGAGCGCTTTCTCCGACGGGACGCTGTCCTCGCCGGCCAAAAGCTAATCCCAAAGCAGCGGATGAATCAACGCGAAGCGCTGACGGTTTGTCGGCGGTCAGCGCGGCTTGGCGGTTGCCTTCTTCTTCGGCGCCGCTTTCAGAGCCGGCGCTTCGGCAGCCAGCTTGATCGCCTGCGCCGCGTCGGCGGCCTCCTTGGCGAGGCGCAGGGCGCGCAGCTTGGCGGTCTTGGCCTCGAAGGCGTTGCGTTCGGCCTCGAGCGCCTTCTTCACCATGGCGTCGCGCGCTTCGGATGCGGTGAAGGTGGTGCCGGTCTTGCGGCGGGCGATGTCAGGTTCAGCCATGCCGGTCTCCTCTGTCGGCGCCGGGTCCGGGTCCGCGAAGGCGGGCAGGGGCTCTGCGAGGTTTGGCGAGCGCGGCCGCGCTATGCCGTATGCGGACTATAGCGCGATTTGTTGCATTGCGGGGAGTATTTTGTGGCGGCCGCCGCATTTCGGCCCAGCGAATTGTGCAATAATCGCAGCGACGCATCGTTTCAGAATGCGCCGTTACATCCTTGGGAGACTTTCATGATTTCGAATCGCGTGAAATCGGCCCTTCTGGCCGCGCTGGTCGTTGCCGCCACGGTGGCCGTCGCCGCCACGCCGGCCGAGGCCCGCATGCATCGTCACTGGCATTGGCACCACCATCATCACCATCACATGGCGCATGGCGGCGGCTACGGCTGAGGCTGATGAAATCTTGCGAAGAGGGCGCGCCGCGAGGCGCGCTCTTTTTGTTTGGCCTAGCCCAGCACGACCTTCTTGCGCGGCTTCTTGGGCTTGGCGGGCGGCGCGTCCAGCGCGGCGATCGCGGCGGCGGCGCGGTCCTGTTCTTCCTTGGCGAGGCGCAAGGCGCGCAGCTTGGCGGTCTTGGCGTCGTTTGCGGCGCGCTCGCGGTCGATCTCGAGCTTGACGGCGCTGTCGCGCTGCTCGGCGGCGGCAAAATGGTTCAGGGCCTTGCGGCGCGCACCGTCGCGGTCGCGGGGCGGCGGGCTGAGTGGATTGTTATTGTTGTTGTTCATCGTGAAGGCCTTTCATCGCGAGACTGTCCGTGCCGCGAAGGTTCCGAGGGCGCCGATAAGAGCAAAGCCGGCGGCAGGGTTTTGCCCCACCGCCGGCCGCCCTTACTTCAAAACCTGAAGGCTTAGACCGCCTTGAGGTTGGTCGCCTTGCTGCCACGCGCATCCGGCTGGATGTCGAACGAGACCTTCTGGCCTTCGTTCAGCGAGCGCATGCCGGCGGCTTCGACGGCCGTGGCGTGCACGAACACGTCCTTGCCGCCGCCTTCCGGCGCGATGAACCCAAAACCCTTGGCAGTGTTGAAGAACTTCACAGTACCGATTGTCATTTCATTTTCCTAAGTCATTGAATTACGCCCGTACACATGCACGGGCGGGCGTGGAAAACGAGACATCAGGCTTGAGGAAGTTTTCCGTTCGTCCGGCGCGCCAGTAGCGGGTCAGTATCGTTAGGAGCGCTTCGTCTGACGGGACGTAAGTACCACGTGCCGCTGATATAGTCCTTTGACGGACAAGTTACAATGCACGGGTTCCCAGCGGGGTTTTCCGGCCGCTGCGCTGCAACAAGCCTTGGGATAGCTCGCGCCCGCCGCTTCCCGCGCCGGCGGAATCGTGCGACCGGTGCGGCGAAGACCACAGAGACGAAGCGTCATGACCGCGCGCCTGGAAGTCATCGTCGGGCCGATGTTCTCCGGCAAGACCGAGCTTCTGATCGCCCGGCTGCACCGCGCGCTCTATGCCAAGAAGCGCATCCGCATCATCAAGCCGGCGCACGACACCCGCACCCAGGGCTTCATCGCGAGCCGGGCGGTCAATCCCGACGGCACGACCGAGATCACCGACAAGCTCTCCGCCACCATGGTGCGGACCGAGGCCGACTTCGCCGCGCTGATCGCGCTCGGCGATTTCGACGTCCTCGCGGTGGACGAGGCGCAGTTCTTTCCGCTCGACGAGCCGATGCGCGATTCGCTCGGCTGGTTCGGCCGCGCCCTCCGCGCCTTGCTGCGCGAGCGCCGCGAGACGCCGCTGCGCATCATCGTCGCCGGGCTCGACATGGACTTCGCCGAGAATCCGTTCGGCCCGATCCCCGGCCTGCTCGCCCTTGCCGACCAGGTCGAGAAGCTGACCGGCGTCTGCATGGTTTGCGGCTCGGACAGCGGCTACATCAGCCACCGCATCGTTCCGGGCGAGCAGCAGCTGGTGGTCGGCGATGCCGGCGAATACCAGGTGCGCTGCCGCGCCTGCTACGAGCCGCCGGGCGTGCGCCGCGACGCGCAGCGCGCCGCGGAATAGAGCGCCGCGCGCGGCTTTACTTCACGACCTCGGCGACGGATTTGGCGAAGCCGTCCTCGACGTCTTCGACCGTCGTCATCGCGCCCATCATGCCGCCGAGCGCGAAATCCTTGGACACCTTGTATTCCGCCACCATCTTGCCGGACGGATCGAGCAGCGTGACGTCGGCCTCGATCACGATCTGGCCGAGGCCGATCAGCATGGAGCGCGCGAAGGCATTGCCGCGGTCGAACTTGGTGAAATGGATGCGCATCTTGAGCGCGCCGTTCTGGTCGGCGAAGACCTGCGGCGACTTCGCGCCGATATAGGAGCGCACGTTCTGCGCGATCAGGCCGAAATCGCCATCGGACATCTGCACGTCGGGCGCGGCGTCGGCGGTGATGTCGGAGATGCGCAGCGCGCTCTTCTGCGCGGGCGACAGCGCGGTGATGGGCTCGGGCGCCGAGACGCTGCCGGCGCAACCGGCGAGGAGGACGGCGACGGCCGCGATGGCGAGGATGCGTTTCATCATGGTCGGATCTTTCCTAGTGAGCGGCCGGCGCCGCGGCAGCGGCGGCCGGCGCGGGGGACGGGGCCGCGGACACGACGGTCGCGCCGGGCGTCGCCGGCAGCGGCTTGAGGGCGATGACGTAGTCGGACTGGTAATGCAGCGAGGCGCCGCTGCTGGCGTCGACCACGGTGTTGAGCATGCCGACATAGGGCACGAAGCCGCTGATCAGCGCGGTGGTCGACATCGTTCCCGCGGCGAAGAATTTGGCGTCGGCGAAGCCGGGCTTGCTGCACACGATCTGCAGCACGCTCTGGCTCTTCTCCACGATCACGGTGCCGGGCGAGACCACCGGCCAGTGGCCGCGATCGTTGGAGGCGACGCAATCGGCGCCCGAGACCGGCGTGGTCGCGATGGTGATCGGCTGGGTCGTGCCCTCGATGACGGTGGCGCAACCGCTGCACAGCAAAGCGGCGGTCAGCGCCGCCGCGCGAACGAATGTCATGATGTCTCCCCCAGCCGGAAAGAGAGGTAGCACGGCGCCGTTGCGCGCAAAAGGCGAAGCGGCGGGAACCGGCAATTGGCGCGCCTTCGGCAATATAATTGTTCGCGCATTTTGCGGGGAGGGGGTGGCATCTCCGGATTTTGCGGGCAATTTCTAGTTAAGTTGTTGATTTTTCTATGAAAAATGCAAGAATAGATTGCAGAATATCGCTCCAAATAGCCGTCGATCCGGCGTCGGCGCGCGGCCGCAAAAGCGGCCACGGCCGCGCGCGTGGGAGGCTCGCCCAATATTTCACCTGCCTCGGCAGCTGCCGGTTCATGGCTTCGTCTTTCGCAAAATGCCGGAGAGAAGTAAGAACATAAGGCGAACAATCAAGAGGCGGCGGCGGGATTCTTTTCACGGCCGCGCGGTGCCGACGGTGCGCTAGGCTTGGCCGGAATCGCACCGAGGGAGGCGCGCATGTGCCGGAACATCAAGACGCTGCACAACTTCAAGCCGCCGGCGACCGACGACGAGATCCGCGCGAGCGCGCTGCAATTCGTCCGCAAGCTGAGCGGCACCGCGCGCCCGAGCAAAGCGAACGAGGCCGCGTTCGCGCGGGCTGTGGATGAGATCGTGCACACGGTGCACCACCTCTTCGCAGACCTGGTGACGACGGCCCCGCCGCGGGACCGCGCGGTGGAGGCGGCTAAGGCGAAAGCGCGGAATGCGGTGAGGTTTGGGGTTAGATAGGAAGTTCTCGGACCAATATCTAGAAAGTACCCGCGAGCCGTAAACGACAACCGCAAAGGTGAGTGCTGAGAGCATCGCTGGTAAGTCGAATCTACGGGCCTCCTCCGTTCGCGGGAAAACGCGCGCATCTGTTCTGTATGGTTGCAGATGGAGCCAGCTCCATGGAGACTTCGCTCGACGTGCGACTCATTAATCAAGCCATCGGGAGGCTTTATGGGATTAAAGGAAGAGATCGAAAAAGCGCAACGGCAAGTGCGAACGGACTCGCTGTCAATGTCCATTGGCGAAATAGTCAGCATGTACCAACGCGGCGAACTAATCATTCGCCCGCCGTTTCAACGGCTCTTCCGATGGGAGATGGAACAAAAGTCTCGGCTGATTGAGTCAATTTTATTGGGCATACCAATTCCACCGATATTTGTTTTTGAAGCCGAAGAAGGGATTTGGGAATTAATCGATGGACTTCAACGCTTATCGACAATACTCGAATTCATGGGAATTTTGTTAAACGACAACACCAAGATGACCGTGGCACCTTCCTATTTGGAAGGAACGGGATATCTGCCTTCCCTGCGGAATACTGTTTGGGAAAAATCTGCTCGAATTGATGGATTGCCAGTTGCAGCTCAGCGCGATCTTCCGAAGCCGCAGCAATTTTCGATCCGAACCTCGAAAATTGACGTCCGAATTTTGAAACGCCCTAGCGATCCTGAAACGAAATACGATTTATTTCAGCGGTTGAATCGCGGAGGCACAATAGCTAACGCGCAGGAAATACGAAACTGCATGGTCATAATGGTGAACGAAAGCTTCTTTAAGTCGATTGATAAGCTTGTGCATGACGCGAATTTTCGGGCCGTTATTCGTGTCTCGGAAGTCGGCGAGCAGAAGCAGCGATACCATGAAATGGCTATGAGATTTATTGTGTTTCTCAATAGTGACTACGATGGCGGTTTGGATGTCGAGGAGTTCATCGATAGGCAGATTGTTAAGTTGGCGGAAAAGCCTCCAAGCTTGGCAAAAATGGCAGCGCAGTTCTCCGGAACTTTTGAGCTCCTCAATCAGGTGCTTGGGAATAAAGCACTTCAGAAATGGGACGCCGACGCGGAAAAGTTTGGCGGCAAAGTCGGACAAGTGGCTTTAGAGGTCGTTGCAGTAGGTGTCGCTCGAAATTTCTCTGAGATATCGAAGCTCAAAGCCAAAAAAGAATTTGTAGAGAAGAAAATCAAGGCTTTTTGGGAGCAAAAGGAAGCAGAAAAATTCACTGCGGCCGGCTTAACCGGCACACAGCGCCTCAAAGAAACGATTGCCTTTGGCGACAACTGGTTTGCGCCATGAAAATCTATAGTTTGGATGGGCTATCGAGTGCGCTGTTTGACGATTTGGTCTGGAGAGTGCGGGAAATTTCGGATCTCAAGCAGTCGATAAGGCTAAGTGGAGATAATCTTAGAACGCCTCTCCTGCGTGCCAGCATACCGCTCGTGTACGCACATTGGGAGGGCCATGTTAAATTCTGCGCCACCGCATACGTCAATTATGTGGCTTCAAAGCGGTTGAGATTATCTGAGCTTTCGCGCGGCTACTCTCTTGGCGAAATAAGAAGCGGCCTCGACAAACTGCTTGCTAAACATACGGTGCGGGCTGCCCAAATTGAATTCCTCGAGTACGTCGAGCAATGTAACGCAAAACGGTTTGGCAAGGGTGATCGTATCGTCGACACTAAATCAAACCTTTCAACAGATACATTGGCAGAATTGTGTTTGGTGATCGGCCTAGATTCCGTCTCATTTGAAGATGAGCGATCATTCATTGATAAGATTTTGGTGGAGCGGCGAAATCACATAGCCCACGGTCAGGAAATTTCGATTTCACTGAGCGACTTCGAAGACGTCGCAGATAGAACTATGATGCTAATGCGTAACTTCAATAGTGCGATTCAGTACGGAGCGCTTGAGGAACGTTATAAGCGGCCCCAGGCTGCGTAATCTTTATCTTCAGTGAATTATATATATCGAGATTTGTATCTCTACCGACTCCTGCTCCCAAACGTCTTCGGTACGCCTGGCCGGCTTGCGCGCTGCATCCGTTTGCGGCTCGTCTTCTGATGCTTTGGCCCGCCGCGCCCCGCCTTCTCGCCGTCGTCTGAGCCGCTGCCGTCTCTCACGGCTTTGAGGAACGCGTCGTCGACCGCGCGCTCGACCTCGCTCTGCCTGGCGAACGGGTCGTCGGCGATGGCGAGTTCGGTTGCCGTAAGACGCTTGAGCTCGTCGCGCAGGCGGGCGGCCTCTTCGAACTCCAGATCGGCGGCGGCCTCCTTCATGCGCTTTTCGAGGTCGGCGATCGTCGCCTTGATGTTGTGGCCAACGAACTCCTGGCCGTCCTCGCTGAGGCCCGTGCCGACCGTGACGTGGTCGCGCTCGTACATGCTGCCCATGATGTCGGAGATGTTGCGCTTGATGCTGGTCGGCGTGATGCCGTGCGCCGTGTTGTAGGCCTCCTGCTTGGCGCGGCGGCGGCTGGTCTCGGCCATCGCGCGCTCCATCGAGCCGGTGATCTTGTCGGCATACAGCACGACTTTACCGTCCACGTTTCTGGCGGCGCGGCCGATGGTCTGCACGAGGGAGGTCTCGCTCCGCAAGAAGCCTTCCTTGTCGGCGTCGAGGATCGCGACGAAGGCGCACTCCGGGATGTCGAGGCCTTCGCGCAGCAGGTTGATGCCGATCAGCACGTCGAAGGCGCCCAGGCGCAAATCGCGGATGATCTCGATGCGCTCGAGCGTCTCGACGTCACTGTGCATGTAGCGCACGCGGATGCCTTGCTCGTGCATGTATTCGGTGAGGTCTTCCGCCATCTTCTTGGTCAGCGTGGTGACGAGGGTGCGGAAGCCGCGCGCCGCCACCTTGCGGCATTCGTCGACCAGGTCGTCGACCTGGCTTTCGACCGGGCGGATCTCGACCGGCGGATCGATCAGTCCGGTGGGACGGATCACCTGCTCGGTGAAGACGCCGCCGGTGCGGTCCATCTCCCACGGGCCGGGCGTGGCGCTGACATAGATCGTGGCGGGGCGCATCGCGTCCCATTCCTCGAATTTCAGCGGCCGGTTGTCGATGCAGCTGGGCAGACGGAAGCCGTATTCGGCGAGCACCGATTTGCGGCGGTAGTCGCCTTTGTACATCGCGCCGATTTGCGGCACGGTGACGTGGCTTTCGTCGGCGAAGACGAGGGCGTCGTCGGGGAGATATTCGAACAGGGTCGGCGGCGGCTCGCCGGGCTTGCGGCCCGTCAGCCAGCGCGAATAGTTCTCGATGCCGGCGCAGGAGCCGGTCGCCTCGATCATCTCGATGTCGAAATTGGTGCGCTGTTCCAGGCGCTGCGCTTCGAGCAGCTTTCCGGTCTCGCGGAAATGGGCGAGCGTGGTGATCAGCTCGGCCTTGATGCCCTTCAAGGCTTGTTGGAGCGTCGGGCGCGGCGTGACGTAGTGCGAATTGGCGTAGATCTTGATCGTGTCGAGCGCGCCATAGGGCTTGCCGGTCAGGGGATCGAACTCGGTGATGCTGTCGACCTCGTCGCCGAACAGCTCGACGCGCCAGGCGCGGTCTTCATAGTGGGCCGGGAAGATGTCGACCGTGTCGCCGCGCACGCGGAAGGCGCCGCGCACGAAATTGTTGTCGTTGCGCCGGTATTGCAGGGCGCTGAGCTGCTGCTGCATCTCCATGCGGTCGAGCTTCCTGCCCTTGGCGATGGTGACGGCGGTGCCGCTATAGGTCTCCACCGCGCCGATGCCGTAGATGCAGGAGACCGAGGCGACGATGATGACGTCGTCGCGCTCCAGGATCGCGCGCGTCGCGCTGTGGCGCATGCGGTCGATCTCCTCGTTCACCGACGAATCCTTCTCGATATAGGTGTCGGTGCGCGGGATGTAGGCTTCGGGCTGGTAGTAGTCGTAGTAGGAGACGAAATACTCGACCGCATTCTCCGGGAAGAACTGCTTGAACTCGGCATAGAGCTGGGCGGCGAGCGTCTTGTTGGGGGCGAGGATGAGGGCGGGGCGCTGCACCGCCTCGATCACCTTGGCCATGGTGAAGGTCTTGCCCGAGCCGGTGACGCCGAGCAGCACCTGGTCGCGCTCGCCGATGGCCCCGTGGTTGACGATGTCCTTGTTGTTCAAGCCGCCGACGAGATCGCCGATCGCGGTCGGCTGATCGCCGGCGGGCTGGTAGTCGCTGACGAGCTTGAACTTGATGCCGCCCTGGGATTTCTCCGGGCGCGCGGGGCGATGCGGCACGAAGCCGGCGAGCTCGGCACCGGTCGCGCCGTGCAGCGGCAGATTGCCGATGCTTGTTTGATGGTCGGCTCCGCCGACAGGGGGCGGCGCGGGATCGTAGGCATCGCCCGTGGGCGCAAGCGGAACCGCCGCGACGGCGTCGCGGAACTTGACCGCGGCTTCGGACATGCCCTTGGAACGGGAGCCCTTCGCGCCGGATTTGCGCGGAATCATGCCGTTGTTGTGTGCCATGCCGGCAATATAGTGCGCGTTCGCGGTTCGTGCAGCCCCGCCGCCGCCAAATCCTGTCAGGAGCGCGTCTTTTTCCGCGCGGCGTCGAACAGCGCGGCGGCTTCCTCGGCGGCTTCCGTGATGGCGCGCGGCGATTGCGCGACGCGGGCGAGGATCAGGGCGCCTTCCAGCGCGGCGATGGCAAAGCGGGCGAGGCGGTCGGCGCGCGCCGGCGCGACGCCGTCGCGGCGCAGGGCGCCCACGAAAATCGCCTGCCAGCGTGCGAAGCCGTCCGCGGCGGCGGCGGCGATGGCTTGCGAGGCCGGAACGGTCTCCAGCACCGTGGTGGTGATCGGGCAGCCGTCGCGAAAGCCGGATTTGGCCATCCAGCCCGCCAGGAGCGCCGCATAGGCGCGCAGCATGGCACCGGCATGGGCGTGGCGCGCGGCCAACTGCTCCAGCGTGGCGGTGACGCGGGCGGCGGCGAACGCCACGGCGGCGGCGCCGATCGCATCCTTGCCGTCCGGGAAGTAGTGATAGAGCGAGCCCTTGGGCGCGCCGCTGGCCGCGACGATGTCGGCGAGGCCGGAGGCGGCATAGCCGTGGCGGCGGAACAGGGTGGCCGCCGCTTCCACCACCGCCGCGCGATGCTTGCGTTGCGCCGCCACTCGAAACTCCGCTGGACTCCGGCGCCGCGGCCCGGAATCATGTAGACCGGTCTATATAGAATGGAGAGGTTATGGGCAACCCTGGAGAAGCACAAGCCGCGCCGCCGGACGGGTTCGCGCCGCATTTGCGCAAGAGCCCGCTGACCGAACCATGGGAGCCGCTTTATGCGCGCAAGGTGGACGGCACGGTGCGTCTGGGCACCTGGTTGCGCGCCGCGCACACCAATGGGCGCGGTTTCGCGCATGGCGGCCTGCTGACGGCGCTGGCCGACAATGCGATGGGGCTCTCCTGCGTCGAGCACGCGAACGGCGCGAATTCGTTCGTCACGGTCAATCTCGCGGTGGATTTTCTTGGGGTCGCCAAGCCGGGACAGTGGCTGGAGGTGCGCACCGATTTCGTGCGGCCGGGCAAGACGCTGAGCTTCGCGCAATGCTTCGTGACCGCCGACGGCGCGGCGGTGGCGCGCGCCAATGCGACCTTCCGCGCCGTGCCGCGGAGCTGAACGCGGGTTTTCTCCACATGAAAATCCGGTAAGGTTTGCCGATTCCCACCGGAGCCGGCATGCACGCGCGCAACCCGTTCGAAAAGTCCCTGGAATGGCTGCTGTTCCAGTCGCGCTGGCTGATGGCGCCGGTGTATCTGGGGCTGGTGCTGTCGCTGGTGATGCTGCTGATCGCGTTCGTCGGCGAGATCGCCGAGGTCGTGCCGCACATCGTCGGGATGAAGACCGAGGCGGTGATCCTCACCGTGCTGTCGCTGATCGACCTGTCGCTCGGGCTCAACCTCGTTCTGATCGTGATCTTCTCGGGCTACGAGAACTTCGTCTCCAAGATCGACACCGGCGGCAGCGAGGATCGGCCGCAATGGATGGGCACGCTCGACTTCTCGGGCATGAAGATGAAGCTGATCGGCTCCATCGTTGCGATCAGCGCGATCTCGCTGTTGCGCGCCTTCATGGAGCTGAGCGAGCCGGACAAGGCGCTGGACGACAACCATCTGCGCTGGATGGTGATCCTGCACCTGACGTTCCTGGCCTCCGGCGTGCTGTTCGCCTTTATGGACTGGATCGCGTCGCAGACCGAAAAGACGGAAGAAGAGACGCTGCATAGCCATTCGCCGCCGGCACACGACGGCTGAGCGCCGCGGCGCAACCTTCGCGCCGGCGCATTATTTGCCCAAAGGCTGTGCGCGCTGCTGCATGACGGCGATCGCGCTGACACGCGCCGCGGCGCCGGGGAAGTGTTCGGCCTGCGCCTTCTGCGACACGGCCTGCGCATCCTTGAAATCGCCGAGCGCGAAATAGAGGTTGCCCATCGTGCGCAACAGCTTCTGCCGCGTATCGGTGTTGAGCGTGTCGTAATGGGCATAGGCCTGCTTGTAGAAGCCCAGCGCATCGGCGTTGCGCCCGACGCGGTAATATTCGGCGCCCAGCGTGTTGTAGATCGAATACCAGCCGAGCGAGGCGCAGGCGCCATAGCGCGTATCGAGCAGCGTCGCGGCCTTGCGCAGCTGGTCCATCGCCGCCTGCCACTGCCTGGCATCGTTGTGCGATTCGTCGAGCGCGATCAGGCCGAGCGTGTAATTGGCGCGGAAATCGTTCGGCGCGGTCTTGAGCACGGCCAGCGTCGCGTCGCGAGCCTGCGGCAGCTGTCCGGCGATGCGCAATTTGCGCGCATTCTCGTTGGCGGCGGCGTTGGGGTCGCAGACCGGGGCCGCGGCCAGAGCCGGCGTCAGCCACGCCAAAACGATGGCGGCGCATGCGATCGATCCTGCTCCCCTCGCCATGGTCCCCCGCTCAGTCGGTGTTGTTGTCGGCCGGGTTCTGGTGCGAGAAGACGCAGGCCGGATCGTTGACGTTGACGTTGCTCTGGCAGATGGCGTTGATGCTGGCCTGGAAGGCCCGGGCGGCTTCCCGCGCGGTCTGCAGATCGGCGAATTTCTGCTGATATTTCGCTTCCAGGTCGCCCAGATTCTCGATCTTGATCATCAGCGTCTGGCCGGGACGCAGCGGGATGGTCGTCGGCACGTCGGTCAGCGCGATCGGCTGCGCCTGCTCGTTATAGGCCTTGGCGGTCAGCACCACCGGCGACGCATCGGGATCGCGGAACGCGCTCAGATCCGGGTTGATGCTGCCGCGCACGACCACGGCCTGCGCCGAGAAGCCGCCGAACACGATCGGTGTCGCGCTCGCCAGGGTCAGAAGGCCGAACACGAGCACGCCGCCCCAGATGTAGCGGCTGCGGTCGGCGGTGATGGCCGCCGGCAGGACCATGATGCCGGCAATCAGGACGAAAAACGCCACCGCGGAGAAAATCGCGATCGCATAGCTGGGTCCGAAGGCCGAGCTTTGCACGATGGTGTCGACATGCAGGGTCGTGAAGAGCGCGAGCGAGATGCCGGCGCCGCCGACAGCGCCGGCGGTGCCCACGACCGCAGTGTGGCCCGCCGCGGGCGGGCTGCCGCCGCCAGGTTCATCCGGCTTGTCGTTCATCGTTCCCGCCTCGCCCGACGCGCCGGCCGGACCGCCTTAAAGCGGTCCCGACGTCGCGATGCCCAAGACAATCGAGCCGACTTTCAAATATCGCGCCGCATGTCGACTGACCGGCATGCCGCTTTTACTGCAAGGACGGCTCCATTTCCGCGGTGACGATATGATCTTTCCCAGGTGAGAGCGAGTCTGTATTTTCGGCCGGCCACGCGAAATCGGGATAGAAGCGCGCCATCAGCCGCGCCGTGTAGGCGACGAGATTGGCGTGCCCGCGCGCCGAAGCGCGCAGGGGCGTGTCGAAATACGGCGTCAGCGCGCCGGCCAGCACGGCGAACATCGTCGCGTCGGCGCCGCAGATCCGCGCGCCCGTCAGGTAGCGGTTGTCGCCGAGGATGGCGGCAAGGCTGTCGAGGCTCTGCTGCGCCAGCCAGTCGATCTCGTGCGGCGCGTGGCGGCCGAGGCCGTGACCGTGCAGCGTGGCGCGGACGCGCTCGCGGCCCGCTTCGCGCACGCCGTCCGGCGCGCCGTCGAAGAAATGCGCCGGGCCCTTGGCGAAATTCGCATCGTCGAGCCAGCGCGCACGCAGGATCGCAAAATAGAGGTGATCTTCGAGCAGGCGCTCGACGGTCCAGGCCAATGCCTTCTGCGACGCGCCGAGGCCGTGGTCGAAATCGATGCCGTGCGCGGTCTCCAGGTGCCGGCGGATGAAGGTCGAATCCGCGATCCTGATGCCGTCATCGTCGATGAACGGGATCTTGCCCTTGGGCGAGGCGGGCGGCGCGGCGCGTTCGCGGCGGAAGGGCAGGCCGGACATCTTCAGCTGCACCTCGGTCTTCATGACGAAGGGGCTGGGGTCGGGAAGGCCGAAGGCGGGGCCGAAGCCGAACAGGGTGATCATCGAATTGCTCCTTTGAAATCGGGGCCTTTTCATAGGCGCGCACTGCTGACAACATGTTGTCAGCAGCCTGGCAGGAGGATGGATGCGTCACCGGAGGGCTTCTCATGCAGACGACCGTGTTCGACCGATTCCCGATGCCGCCTTGCGCGCAATTGCTGGGCTGGAAGCTGCTCGCACACGACGCGGCGAAGGGCTGGGCGAAATTGTCGTTCGAGGCGCGCGCGGAATTCTTGAATCCCGCAGGCTTCGTGCAGGGCGGCATTCTCACGGCGATGCTCGACGACGCGATGGGGCCGGCGGTGCTGTTGATGAGCGAGGGCGCGCTCTATACCGCGACGATCAATCTGAACGTCAGCTTCCTGGCGCCGGCGCGCGTCGGCACGCTGTATGCGGAAAGCCGGGTCGTTCAGCTCGGCAAGACGGTCGGCTTCGTCGAGAGCAGCCTGCGCGACGCCGACGGCGTGCTGCTGGCGCAGGCGACGGCGAGCGTGCGGCTGGTGCCGGCGGCCAGGCTCGCGGCGTGAGGCTGTCATGAGACGCGCCGAACGGCTGTTCCAGATCATCCAGATCCTGCGCCGCAGCAAGCGCCGGCCAATCACCGCCGGCGACATCGCGGGCGAGCTCGAGACTTCGCTGCGCACGATCTACCGCGACATCTCGCAATTGCTGGCGGAGCGCGTGCCGATCCGCGGCGAGGCCGGCATCGGCTATGTCCTCGAAGACGGTTTCGACATGCCGCCGCTGATGCTGACGGCGGACGAGATCGAGGCGGCGATGCTGGGCGCGCAGTGGGTAATGGGGCGCGGCGACGAAGCGCTGGCGCGCGCGGCGCGCGATCTCGTCGCCAAGATCGGCGCGGTGGTGCCGCCGCATCTCAAGCCCCTGGCGCTGGATTCGACGCTGGTCTCGCCCAACTGGAAGCGGATCGAGAGCGACACGGTCGACATGTCGAAGGTGCGCGCCTGCATCCATGCCCAGACCAAGATCGCGATCGCTTACGGCGACGAGCAGGGCCGCGCGACGGAGCGCGTGATCTGGCCGATCGCAGTGTCGTACTGGGAGCTGGTGCGGGTGATCGTGGCATGGTGCGAATTGCGCAAGGGCTTCCGCAGCTTCCGCACCGACCGCGTCCGCGCCGCGGATTTCCTCGGCGAGCGCTATCCGATCCCGCGCACCAGGCTGACGGCGCAGTGGCGCAAGGAGATGAGCGAGGCGATGGCGCAGGGCGCGTATCGCAAGAGGTTGGAGCAGCAGCAGAACAGGACGTAGCTCAAAAGAACCCTCGCCCCCGCGAAGCGGGGGAGAGGGCAGGGTGAGGGGGCCGCGCAGAATGGGGCGCGCTGCTGACGTCGTGTTGTGGCGGCGATTTCGCAAAAAGACGGCAAGCGGCGCCTGACATCGGCACCCCCTCACCCCGCCCTCTCCCCCGCTTCGCGGGGGCGAGGGTGGCTTTTGGTCAGGCAAACGCCACTTCGTTGTTCGGGGAGAAGCCCGAGATGAAGTCCTGGAAGATCAGCGACAGCTCCTCGGCGTCGACGGCGAGGCTGTTCTTGTCGGGGAAGCGGAAGCGCCAGAAGCTCACGATGTGGGACATCACGCCCATCTTCTCGCCGAGATCGACGAAGAGATGCGGAGCGCTGAGCAGGAAGTCGCGGAACGTCACCGGCGCCTGGTTGCGCACCAGGTCGTCATAGGCCGCGTCGTAGATCTTGAGAATGCGATTCACCGCCTGGCCGGCGTCGCGCACGCGCTCGATGATGCCGCCCTGGCTTTGGTGCAGGAAGGCGCGTGCCTCGCTGTCGAGCGGACCGACCGGTTTGATCGTGCGCACGGCCCGCAGCACGGTGATGATCTCCGGCCAGAACTTCTCCATGCACCATTTGTAGTAGAGAAAGCCGCGCCAGCTGAACACGCCTTCGCGGAAATCGGCGCCTTGCATGCCCAGCGTCAGGCGCAGCGGCTCGAGCTTCTCGTCGACCTGGCTCGACAGCAGGGCCTCGACGAGGCGGGTGGTCGAGGCGTGGTTGGCGTTGCCGCCGCCGGTCGCCAGCTCGATCAGGCGGCGGATCTCCAGCGTGACGTAATCCTGCATCGCCTGGCGGTCGGCGGGCGAGATCGCGAAGTAGCAATCGGCCGCTTCGATGCTATGGCCGCGCAGGTGCTCGCGCAGCAGGAAGGGGTCGAGCGAGGGCAGCGCGTTGACGATGCGCAGCACTTCGAGATCGCGCTCCATCGGGCGGCCGCAATAATTGCCGATGGCGCGCAGATTGTCGTGATAGCCGCGCTGGTTGACGAAGAAGGAGCGGCCGCCGGCCTTCAGATCCTTCACGTCGAACGGCACGATGATCTTGGTCGCCACGGCGCGGCTGTCGGCGAACATGTAGCTCTCGTCGGAGCGTACCCGATGCTTGAGCAGGATGGCGGCGTTCATCACCGGCGAGGTGAAGAAGGGCGCGGATTTGTGCTCGGGGTTGTCGCCATGCGCCGCCGCGATGGCGGCAAGGTTCAGGACGCGGCTGGTCGAGGCGCCGGTCAGGGCCGTCAAGGAGCGAATGGAGCGGTCGACGGCCACGGGAACCCTGGGAACTTATGGGAACCCAAAATGCGTTGCGGACCGTAAAGATCGGGTAACCGGCTCAGGTGAAATACCTAGCGCGTCAGCACGGGCATCCAATGGGCCGCGCCAGCGAGCGCCCAAAGGGAAACTATCAACGCCAGAACAAGGGGATGCGGAAGCCAGGATGGACGATGCACGCGCGCGCGCCTGCCGAAATCGCCGTGGCTGATGCTCATCGCGCTACCCCCGCACTGCCTCTTTGAGAGAAGCGCACAACGTCGCATACGGTTCCGCCCTTATGCCGGATTTACAGGGGCTGTGGATAAGCGTGCGGCCGGCGATCGCGATAGGGCCCGGTTTTGCAGGCGAAATTCGAACACCCAAATTGGGTGGGCATGCACGATCCTCCGTATCGGGACGGATATGGGATAGTACGGACCTTGCCTTCCGATACCGATTTCTGATTGTTCACGCCGCTGTCGCGTGGAGTGGGGTTGCATGCCAAAGCCAAGCAAGGATTGTCCGGAGGGCTGGCATGCCGGACGCGAGTGACGCCCGCGTCGCCGGCGCTTTATCCGTCGCCTATATGATGGCCATCGCCGGCAAGGTGCTGCGCACCTTCCCGCTGGATTTTCTCGATCTGCTGCTGGTCACCACCATCGCCAATTTCAACACCGCTCCGTCCGCCAGCGCGCCGGCGAAGAAGCGGCGGCCGGCGAAATACGCCGCGCCCGCGGTGCGGATCGGGATCAGCCGCAATGCCGTCAGCCGCGCCCTGAACGTGCCGCTGGAGACGGTGCGCCGCCGTGTCGCCGGCCTGATCCGCCAGGGTGTCCTCCTGGAGCAATCCGATGGGCTGGCGTTCGCGCCCGACAATCCCATCGGGCTGGGCAACAATGCCGAGCTGAACGCCTTCAATCTGGAAATGCTGCGGGTCCTGTTCCGCGGACTGAAGGCGAACGGGATCAAACTCGACTAGAGCAACCGGCGGATTTCGCGCTAATACTGTCCCGTTACTTCGCTGCCAGAGTCGGGGATTGGGGCATGTCGAGCAAGAAGCCGCGCGCCAAGCGGGCCGCTGCCGCCGAGGAAAAAGCCAAAATCCAGAGCGAGCCCCTGCCGGAGCCGGGTCCTTCGGTCCGCGATCATCCGTCCTCGCGCGCCATCGCCCATTTCGTCGGCGAATACATCCTGCGCTCCGCCGAGAGCGTCAGTCAGATATTCGGCCACGACTACGAGGCGGCGATCATCTTCATGAGCATCTCCAACCGCAATGCGGACAAGGTGATGAACGATCCCAAGCTGCGCGAGATCTATGGCAGCTACCAGACTCCGATCCCGCAGGAGCATGCGCTGCTGATCAGCCGCATGGCGCTGGCGCGCGCCACCGGCCTGCCGCGCGAGACGGTGCGCCGCAAGGTCGCCAAACTGCTTGCGCGCGGCTGGATCATCGAACTGCCGGGCGGCCTCAGAGCGCGGCCCGACCTCAACAGGCATCCGGCGTATTTCGGGACGCTGGAACCGCAGGCGCAGAACCTGCGCCGGCTGTTCACGATGCTGTTGCAGGTCGGGGCACTGAACCAGCCCTAGTAAGAGGTCATCGCCGCGCCGCCGCTGCTGCCGCCGGCGGCTTTCAGGATCGTGTCGGCGTCCACGGCATTCTTCTGCGCGGTGGCGAGGTCGGTGGCGGCGAGGCCGGCGCGCGCCGCGGTTGCGGCGCTTTCGAGCCTGGCTTTCTTCGTGGCGTCGGCCGTGTCGGGGATCGCACCGGCGCCGAGATCGGCACAGGGGTTGAGGCTCTTGGGATCGAAGCCCGCGCCCTTGGGACCGACCAGGCAGTTGAGCGTGTGGTGCAGGTGATATTGCACGACATGGATGTCGTTGGCCTTCGCCGCGAGATCGACATGGATGAAGGCCATCGAGACTTCGGCGCCGGCATCGGCGGCGGCGAAGGCCGGCAGCGGCGCCAGCAGCAGGGCGCCCAGTGTGAATGCAAATGCCTTGTTCATGGTGTCCCCCGTCCGGTGCAGTTCGCGGCGCAGGCTAAGCCATCGCAGGGCGGAGGCAAACACGGCCCACGCGGATGTGACCGGATGGCTTGACGCCGCACCGCGGCCTCCCCACATCATGTACGCCGTAAGGGAGGGCCGCATGACCGACGCCGCGCCGCAAGCACCGACGACCGAGATGCGCACCTTCGCGATCATCATCTACGGCCTGTATCTCGGCGCGCTGTTCACCGGCGGCTCGACCGGACTGGCCGGCGTGATCCTCGCTTACGTCAAGCGCGGCGAAGCGCGCGGCACGATCTGGGAAAGCCATATCGAGAACGCAATCCACGCCTTCTGGATCTGGTTCATGCTGATGGCGATCGGCGTGGTGACGGCGTGGTTCCTGATCGGCTTCGTGGCGATGGGCGCCGCGTTCGTCTATTTCCTCTACCGCACCATCAAGGGCCTCGTCCGCGCCGTGGATTCCCAACCCTATGTCTGACACCACGACGCCGCGCGGCGACAGCGAATTGCGGGTCATGGCGTTGCTCGCCTATGGCCTGTTCCTGCTGGCGCTGGTCAACGGGATCACGGCCGTGGCCGGCGTGGTGCTCGCCTATGTCATGCGCGGCAACGCGCAAGGCACGGTCTGGGAAAGCCATTTCCGCAATCTGATCCGCGTCTTCTGGATCACGGCCATCGTGCTCGTGGTGTCGATCGCGATCGCGGTCGAGGGCTTCGGCGGGATGTTCTATTCGCTGGCCACCAACCACGATCCGGCGCCGGCGCTGGCCGGGCTGCTGTTCCTGCTGGTGCCGCTGCTCGTCCTGATCGGCCTCGTCTTCACCGTGTGGTTTCTCTACCGCACGCTGCGCGGCCTGATCCGCGCGCTCGAGGACAAGCCGTATTGATCAGTCGCGGTGGGTGAAACGCTCGTCGGGGAAGCGGTGCGGGTTGGCCGTGGCGTGGCCCAGCGAACGCGGCCGCGTCAGGAACCAGCCGATCGCGCCGATCATCAGCGCCATCGCGAAGGTGTAGGGCACGAAGCCATAGACCATCCAGTTGACGCTGGCGGCGGTGTGGAAGCTCATGCCCATCTGGCTGCCCCACAGCGTGCAGTCGCCGATGCCGGATTCGCTGACCGGGCAGTCCTGGTACATCGCCGAATAGACCGCGGCCATCGGCAACAGCGGCGCGGCCAGCGGCAATAACAGGAGCGTGGAGGCCGCGAGCAGCGGCCGGCGCATGAACAGCGCGGCGACAGACGCCACGAGCGACAGGCCGACCAGCAGCAGCATGTCGGTGCTCACCGTCCAGGACAGCGCCAGCGCATCGCGCAGGCCGCCGCCCAGCATCATGCCGTGGCAAAGCTCCGGACCCGGGGCGCATTGCGCCGCCAGCGCGACGCCGCGCACGATCCAGACGAGAAGCGACGGACCGAGCAAAATGACGACGCACGCCAACCAGATGTTGCGCGCCGTATGCCGCCGAACAGTCGCGGGTACCTCGTCGTCCATGCGCCGATGTTAAGCATGGCTTTCGGACGCGGTGCGTATGGAAATCTACTTATTGCTTAACGGCGGAACTTTACGGGGTTACAGACCGATCTCTCACCATGGCCGGGCTTGACCCGGCCACCCATTTATCCGCTCGTCGCAATGCGAATTATCTTGGCGCGTGAACGCGCCGCTGGGTGGCCGGGTCAAGCCCGGCCATGGTGATGTGTGGGAGGCCTACGCCTTGGCCGACGGGCGTTCCTTCACGCGGGCGAACCAGGCGGCGAGGTTCTTGAGCTCGGGGTTCAGCGGCTGGCCGACCTGGCCGCCGAAATCGATGAAGCAATAAAGCAGGATGTCGGCGAGCGTGAAGCGCTTGCCGGCGACGAAGTCCTTGCCCGCCATCTGGCCGTCGAGCCATTGCAGGCGATCCTGCGCGATCTTCTTGAGGCCGTCGGCGGCCTCGGGCACCGTCACGATGCGACTCTGGAACAGCGGCAGGCCGGCGCTGAAGCGGAAGCCGTTGGCGAGCGGCTCGCAGATGTTGAGGTCGATGCGCCGCGTCCACATGCGGGTCTCGGCCTTCTCTTCGGCGTTGCTGCCGACGAGGGCCGGCGTCGGGTTCTTGTCTTCCAGGTATTCGCAGATCGGGATGATCTCGGAGAGGAACGATCCGTTGTCGAGCTCGAGGCACGGCATCTGGCCGTGCGGGTTGCGCTTGAGGTGCTCTTCCTGGCGGTTCTCGCCCGCCATCAAATTCACGTCCTGCGACGGGATGGTGAGGCCCTTCTCCGCCATGAACATGCGCACAACGCGCGGATTGGGTCCGACGGAATTGTAGAATTTCATGGCGAGCCTCCCAAAGCGCAATCGGGCGAACCACTTCGGTTCGTCCGTAAATTGCGCGCCAATCAAATATGTTTTCGCGGACGGTAGGGGGCGCGGATCGAGCGGTCAAACGCGCCGTGACGGAAGGCAAAAAAGAAGCCGGGAGACCTTCGTCTCCCGGCTTTCCATGGGAATGCAACGCGGTCAGAGGTTCGCGGTCACCGCGAACTTGAAGGTACGGCCATAGGGGTTGGCCGTGAACGCGTCGTACGAATAGTCGGTACGCGCGAACGGCGGGTCCTTGTCGAGGATGTTGTTGATGGTGAAGTTGAACAGCAGGTTCTGGTCGACCCAGGCATATTGATAGGCCAGGTCCCAGGTGATCCACGACGCCACGGTGGCGCCGGAGGTGCTCAAGCAGGCGGAGCTGCCCGGAACGACGCAGGCGAAGCCGGCCTGCGGCACCTGGAAGATCGACCGACGCGAGGCGATCGGGCTGTTGGAATCCCGCATCGGCCCGACATAGTTCATCGTCAGGCGCAGATTGCTCGGCCCGCCGTCATTGTATTGCGCGAACCAGCTGCCCTTGATCTGCGGCAGCGAGACGACGCTGCCGTTTCCGACGTTGAGCTCGCCCGCCGCTTCGAAGGCCGGAATGATGGTGATGCCTTCGACCACCTGCGCCGCCACCTTGTAGTTGGCGGTGTAGGTGCCGTCGACGCGGAAGGTCAGAGCGTCGCCGTCATAGATCGCATCCTTCCAGAGATATTGCAGGCCGAGGTCGACGCCCTGGGTCTGCACCGCGGCGCCGTTGTTCGTGTTCACGTGAACACGCGCAATGTTCGACACCGACGTCGTGGCGTTGCAGCGCAGGGCTTGCGTCGCGGCGCCGCTGTTGAAGGTCACGCGGTTGATCAGGTTCGCATAGGCCGGATTGAGGCAGTTGTTGCCCGCCGCGAAGCTGGACGGCGCGTTGGGGAAGATCGCCCCCAGGATCGCGTTGCCCGACTCCGTGCCCAGCGGGTTGGAGAAATCGAAGTGCCAGAAATCGACCGTGCCGCTGATCCCTTCCCAGTCGAGCAGGACGCCGACATTGACGGTCTTCGCCTTTTCGGGCGCGAGGCCGATCGTGCCGAGCGGCTTGCCGCCATTGCCGAAGGTGTCGAACGGCAGATAGGCTCCGCCGGCCGGCGAGAAGGCGAGGATGGTGACCGGATTGGGCACCAGCGAGCCGAGCGGCGGCGCGCGGAAGGTCGAACCGGCCGAGGCGCGGAAGCCCAGCCAGTCGAGCGCCTGCCAGCGGATCGAGCCCTTCGGGTTGAAGGTCGTCTTGCCGCCCGGAAGCTGCTCGTAACGCGCCGCGAACTGGGTCTGGATGTCGTCGGTGATCGGGACATCGAGTTCGGCGAACACCGCCTTGGTCTCGCCCACCAGGTGATACGGCGCGTAGTTGCCGTAGAACCCGTAAGGCCCGTTCTTGACGGCGCAGCTCGTGGTGCCGGTCAGGATCGTGTCGACGCAGGGCGTGATGGTGTTGTCGGTGAAGGCGCCGTAGCGGCCGTTGTTGGTGTCGCGGCGGAATTGCGCGCCGAACGCCCAGCCGATCTCGGTCGACCACAGCTTGACCGGCAGCGTGCCGTTGAGCACGCCGTCCAGCACCAGTTCCTGGTTGCCGGCGATGGTGAGCTGGGAATCGGGACCGTAGATCCAGCCGATCATCTGCGGGTTGTTGACGACGCGCGGATCGAGCGCCAACGCCGCCGCGAATTGCGGATTGACCGCGCCGGTGATCGCCTGCTTCGGCACGCCGGTCGAGAACGGGTTCAAGTAGAAGCAATTGCCGGTGCCGGGCGCATCCGTCGCCGGATTGCATTGCGGCCCCGTCAGCGTGCTGCCGAAGCCGCGCAGCGCGAGCTGCAAGCGATCGACCAGCATGTCGGGCGTGGTCTGCGTCGCGTTGGACTCCGACTGGGTGACCGCGACGTTCCACTGCGTGTCGCCGAGGAACGGCAGGCCGCCGGAGAGCGAGGCGGACAGCCGATAGGTGTCCTGCTCGCGCTGGCCGAGCTGGCCCTTGCCGCCGAAGAACGAATTGCCGCCGATGCCCAGCGCGCGCCAGATCAGGAAGCCGGCGTAAAGACCGCTGTTCGAGCCCGCCACGACCGACGGGTTGAGCGCGCGCAACGTCGCCAGGCCCGGATTCTGCACCGGGATGTAGAAATTGGCGTTGGGGAACAGCGGCGAGGATTCCGTCAGCGCATTGAAGCCGATGGTCTTGGACGGACCGCCGATGCCGGGGAACTGGTTCGGCAGGTAGCTCACCGATTGCGGCACGTTGTGCACATTGGTCTGGCCGTAGAGGCCCTCGATGTGCAGCTTGATGTCGCCGGCGAAATTCACGTCGACCTGGCCATAGCCCTGGAAGCGGTCGTTCTCCTCCTCGAGATTGTCGAAATCGGCGAAGCGGAAGAAGCAGCGGCCGGCGGTGCCGCCCGAGCCCGTCACGCCCGGGAAGATGCCGTTGATCGTGGGATTGAGCGCGAGATTGGTCTGCGCCTCGCCCGACCAGTCGGTGGCGCAGGCCGGATCGCTCAAGGGCGCGCCGGCATTGGCGGTGATGTAGGTGCCGGGGCTCGCCGCGCCGGACCAGCCGCCGCCGGGATTGCGGAACAAGGCCGCGAGCGCGCCGGCCTGGGTGGTGTATTTCGGCGTCGCGAAATCGCGCGCCGTCGCGGGCAGCGTCGATTGGTGATTGTAGCCGGCGGCGGCGAAGACGTTGACGTGATCGTCGCCCCAGCCCCAGGCGGCGCCGGCATTGTAGTCGCCGTTGGAGCCGGAGATCTGGCGGTAATCGACCGTCGCCTCAAGGCCGTCGAAATGGTCCTTGGTGATGATGTTCACGACGCCGCCGATCGCTTCGGAGCCGTAGGTCGCCGCGGCGCCGTCCTTCAGCACCTCGATGCGGCCGATCGCTTCTGTCGGGAACATGTTGAGGTCGACCAGCGGGGTCAGCGGGCTGGCGGCCGATTGCGTGATGCGCCGTCCGTTGAACAGCACCAGGGTGCGCGACGACGACAGGCCGCGCAAATTCACGCTGGAGACGCCTTCGGTGCGGCCGGCGGTGAACTGGTTGGCGTCGCCGAACACCGCGGAGCTCGACGGCAGCGACTTGATGAGGTCCACCATCGACGGTGAGCCGCGCTTCTTGATGTCGTCGGCGCTCAGCACGGTGACCGGCAAGGCGGTCTGCTCGGCGGCGCCGGTGATGTACGACCCGGTGACGATGACCCGCTCGATCTCGGCATCGGCGGCGGCAGCAGCGGTCGAAATGAACGCAAGCGAGGCGCCCGCCAACGCGGCGGCGCGAACGATCCGTAACGTCATGTTTTCTCCCCTAAGCCTCGGTTTTTATCGGACCTGTGGTTGTCCGATGCCCGCCCGGCCGAAGCTCCGCGCGAACTTTATTACGGTACGTCAATGTTTTCGGGGGTCACCAGTACCAATTTGCAACATACAATCACATTCATCATATAATGAGCAAGATAGTTTCGCTCGTAAATAACCAAAAAGATTTGTGATTACAGGAGCTTAATAAATTACGATAGCGTTACCATTTACCAAGCGTCAGAAATGACGCAGGATTGTTGCTGACGGCGGCGTCACGCAATAATATAAGTAGTCCTACGTACAAATCGGGGGTGACCGACCCTGTTGCAGCCGCGGCGCGGCTCGCCCAAGTATGGCCTCGCGAGCAACCACGAGCCCGATTTGCGTAAGATTTTGCTTCTCACACTGGGCTGGGTGCTGACGATCCTCGGGGCGCTGATCACTCCGATGCCGATTCCGATCCCGCTGATCGGTCTTTTGCCGCTGACCGCGGGACTCGCCATCCTGATCAACAATTCGCGCACCATGCGCCGCGCCATCCAGCGCATCCGCCACCGCGTGCGCTGGCTGTCCTATATGCTGGAGCACTTCGCCCACCGCCTGCCCAAGAAGATCGCGCAAACCCTGCACCGCTCGCACCCCGCGCCGCTCGTCCGCAAGGAGCGCATCGCGACCCGGCCGCCGGGCGACGCCGAAAGCTGAGACCATGGCCATTCCCTTCATCCGCGAATTCACGCCGCACTACGGCGAGGAGGTTCGTGTCACGCCGATGATCTCCCGCGTGGTCGCGAACAATCCGGGGCCGTTCACCTTCATGGGCACCGGCGTGTACATCGTCGGCGGCGGCAGCGACGTCGCGGTGATCGATCCGGGGCCGGACATGCCCGAGCATGTCGAGGCGCTCAAACGCGCGCTCGATGGGCGGCGCGTGACGCATATCCTCGTCACCCATTGCCACAGCGATCATTCGCCGGCGGCCAAGCCGCTGAAGGCATGGTCCGGCGCCGCGACCTATGCCTTTGGGCCGCACGGCTCCGGTCATGACGATGGCGGGCTGAAGCTGGAAGCCGGCGCCGACATGGATTTCGTGCCGGATGTCCGCGTGAAGGATGGCGGCATCGTCGCCGGCAACGGCTTCACCTTCGAAGGCGTGCACACGCCGGGGCATAGCTCGAACCACATGTGCTTCGCGCTGAAGGAAGAGAAGGCGCTGTTCACCGGCGACCACATCATGGGCTGGTCGACCACGGTGGTGACGCCGCCCGACGGCGACATGGCGCAGTACATCGCGAGCGTCGAGAAGTTGCAGGCGCGGGACGACGCGGTGCTCTATCCGACACATGGCGCGCCGATCACGCAGCCGGTGCCTTTCCTCGCCGCCTATCGCGAGCACCGCCTCGACCGCGAGCGCCAGGTGCTCGCCGCCATCGCCGCCGGCGACGCGACAATCCCGCAGATGGTGGCGCGGATGTATGCCGACGTCGACAAGCGCTTGCATCCCGCCGCGTCGCGCTCGGTGCTGGCGCATTTGATCAAGCTGGAGCGCGAGGGGCGCGTGGCGCAGGACGGCGGACATTACCGCCTCGCCGCATGAGACTGGTGCTGCACCCTGCACGGGTGTGGAGCGCCGGCGATGGCGTGCGGGAGAATGTGTCCGTCGTTGTCGACGGTAACCGCATCGCGCAGGTCGCGCCGCGCGGCGAGATCGGCGCCGTGGATGAAAGCATCGAGCTTCCCGGCTGCACACTGCTGCCGGGGTTGATGGACCTGCATTCGCATTTGTTCCTGCATCCCTACAATGAAGTGTCGTGGGACGATCAGGTGCTCAAGGAGAGCGAGGCCTATCGCACGGTGCGCGCCGTCGGGCACGCGCGCGCGACGCTGGCGGCGGGATTTACGCTGCTGCGCGACCTGGGCACCGAAGGCGCGGGCTATGCCGACGTGGCGCTCAAGCGCGCCATCGACGAGGGCGTGACACCAGGACCGCGCCTGGTGGTGGCGGGGCGCGCCATCGTTGCGACTGGGTCCTATGGCCCGATGCGGCGCAATTTCCGGCCCGATTGCTGTGTGCCGCAAGGCGCGGAAGAAGCCAGTGGCGTCGACGAGGTGGTGCGCGCGGTGCGTCACCAGGCGGCGCATGGCGCCGACTGGATCAAGCTCTATGCCGATTATCGCGCCGGCCCGAACGGCGAGACGGTGCCGACCTTTTCCATCGACGAGATGCGCGCCGCGGTCGATGTCGCCCATTCGCTGGGCCGCCCGGTCGCGAGCCACGCGACTTCGGACGAAGGCATGCGCCGCTCGGTCCTCGCCGGGGTCGACACGATCGAGCACGGCTATGGCGGAAGCCCGCAGACCTTTGCCCTGATGCAGATGAAGGGCATCGCGTATCTGCCGACGCTGATGGCGGCGAAGGCGATCAGCCTCTATCGCGGCGATTACGTGACGGGCGGGGCCGACAGTCCGCGCATGGCGCTCGCGGCGCAAGCGTTCCGCCGCGCGCGCGAGGCCGGCGTCACGATCGGCTGCGGCAGCGATGTCGGGGTCTTCGCCCATGGCGAGAATCTCGGCGAACTGGAGATGATGGCCGCGCTCGGCATGACGAACGACGAGGCGCTGAGCGCCGCGACGGGCGTGAACGCGAAAATCCTGCGGCGGGAGAGCGAGCTCGGCCGCGTGGCGGAAGGATTCCTCGCCGATCTCATCGCGGTGGACGGCGATCCGCTGCGCGATCTGGCGGCGCTCGCGAAGCCGAAACTGGTGATGAAAGACGGCGCCGTGTTCGGCGGCTAACCGTTCACCTGCCGGGAATCCGCCGGCGCCTGTTCGCGATCTTGCATGCCATAGTCGCGGATCACGCCGGCGATGCGCAGGCGATAGCCGCGGAAGATTTCGCCCCGGCCCTTCGCTTGAGCGGCGCGGTGCGCTTCGAGATTGCGCCAGGTCGCGACCGCGGCTTCGTCGCGCCAGAACGAAAGCGAGAGGATTTTGCCGGGCGCCGAGAGGCTTTCGAAACGTTCGATGGAGACGAAGCCGTCGATGCCGTCCAGAAGCGGACGCAATTGCGCGGCGAGGTGCAGATAGGTGTCGCGCTTGCCGTTGGCCGGCTCGACCTCGAAGATCACTGCGATCACGGTTCGACCTTGCGCAGGAAGCTGCGTTCCTCGCTCAAGATGAAGCGTTCGCTTTGCGCGAAGCGGAAATTGGCGCCGCCTTTCTCGTCCGTCTTCAGCCGGGCGCGGTATTGCTCGTACGCCGCAAGGCTTTCGAACGAAATGAGCGCCAGCGCGATATTGTCCGTGCCCTCATGCGGCATGAAATAGCCGATCAGGTCGCCGCCGCAGGCCGGGATGATCGTGAGCCAGTTCTTCGCGTAAGCCTCGAACGCGTCGCGCTTGTAGGGATCGAGGACGTAGCGGATGCAGCAGGTGACGGTCATGGGCGCGCTTTCGAAAGGAGCGCGGTGACTATCGCGGATGCGGGCGCAGCAATGCTTCGATCAAGATCGAAGCGTGAAAGCCGGCGCGGCGCGATCACGGCCGGCTGCGGCCCGGCGCGCGAGCGGGCAAGGGCGCATGCAGCGGTGGCGGCCGTTTTTTCCGGGCCTGCCAGTCGGCATAATAGGCGACCTTGGTGTCGATCAGCTTCAGCGCGGCTTTGAGCAACGCGATTTCGGCCTCGACCTGTTTTCGATGCTCGCGCAACAGCGCCTGGCGGTCGGGCAGCGTGCGCCAGCCCTGCAGCGCGAGCGCCGAAAAGCGCCGCATCTGCGCCACCGTCATGCCGGTGCGGCGCAGCTGCTCCAGGAAGATCAGGTGATCGACATGGTCGCGGACATAGACGCGCCGGCCGCCGCGGTCGCGCACCACGCCCGGGATCAGGCCCTGCGCCTCGTACCAGCGGATGGCGTGCACGCCGCGTCCGGTCAGGCGCGCAAACTCGCCGATGAAGAAGCTTTCGCTCACAGGAAGACGGAGCCGTCCAGCACCGCTTCGGCCAGCGCCGTGTCGAGATATTCGCGCACTTCGACCATCTTGCCGCCCGCCATGCGGATGACGAAGCAATAGCGGTTGTCATACGCCTTGCCGGTCTTGGTCGTCGCGCTGCCGCGCGCTTCCACGACCACCCGGTCGCCGTCGGCGTAGAGGGCGTCCGCCTCGATCCTCGGCTGCGCCGCATATTGCGCATGGAGCCTGGCGAACATGTTGCGCCGGACATTGTCCTTGCCGGCGAAGACCTTGCCCCAGGCGCCGCTGCCCATCGGCCGCCAGGTGAAGCTGTCCGCCATCGCCGCGACATAGGGCGCGGTGTTGCCCTTGGCGAGTTCGGCGAACGCGTGCGTGACGATCGCGCGATTGTCCATGATGCTGCCTCCGTTCGAGAAGCCGGGAGCAAACAGCCTAGAGCGCGGTCGAGGTCAAGGGCGGACTTACTTCAGCGCCTTCAGATAGCCGCGCACCAGTGCCGCCGCCGCGCCCATGTCGTTCTCGCCGTTGCGGCTCTTGGCGCGGATGTCGAGCTTGGCGCCGATCTTGCCCGCCGGCTTGACGCGGATCGCGATGTCGATGACCTGGCCGAACCAGAAGCTTGTGTGGGTGGCCTCCATCGTGCCGTCGGTCTCGTTGTAGGCGACGATGTTCCAGTCCAGATCCTTGGCGCGCTCGAAGCCGCGCCAGAACAGGATCTTCGCCGGATGGATGTCGGGCGTCTGGCGCGGGTTGAGCAGCGCGACGTAAGGCTTGATGTCGGGATAGGCCTTCTTCTGCGCCGCCGCGGTGTGGGTGCGCCGCCCGCCATAGTCGATCAGTTTCATGCCGTCATATTCGGGGCCGTTCTGCGCCCCCGCGCGCAAGGGCAGCAGCGCGACATAGGGCGGCGGGTATTCGACGTCGGTCGAGACCTCGTGGATCGGCGGCGAGATGAAATAAAGCCGCGCCTGGTTCAGCGGAATGCCGGCGAGCAGAAGGCACCCGGCGAATCCGAGCGCGCCGAACTTCCACCCCGCGCTGTCATTGCCGCGCAGCGCGCGCGTCAGCCAGATGCCGCCGGCGATGGCGCCGATCAGGCCGAGCACGAAACCGGGCGCGGCGATCTTCAATCCCGCGGCGTAGTCCCACCAGCCCACGGCGGTCCCATGCGACGCGGTCAGCGCGATGGCCGCGCCGAGGATGAAGCAGACGAGGGAGGTTATGGCCGCGACGTACTGGGACCGCATGAAATGCCGCTACTCCGCCGCGGTGGGCAAACGATAAGAGTTGAACTGCTCGCGCAAGACGGTCTTCTGGATCTTTCCGGTCGCGGTGTGGGGGATTTCGGCGACGAACTGCACGTCGTCGGGCATCCACCATTTGGCGATCTTGCCGGTCAGGTACGCCAGAATCTCCTCTCGCGTCGCTGTTTTGCCCGGCTTCAGCACCACGATCAACAGCGGCCGCTCGTCCCATTTGGGATGGCGCACGCCGATCACCGCCGCCTCGGCCACGGACGGATGGCCGACCGTGACGTTCTCGATCTCGATCGAGGAAATCCACTCGCCGCCGGACTTGATGACGTCCTTGGAGCGGTCGGTGATCGTCATATAGCCCTCGGCATCGATGGTCGCGACGTCGCCGGTGTCGAACCAGTGGTCGGCGTCGAACGCGTCCTGGCCCTCGCCGCGGAAGTAGCCGCTGGCCACCGCAGGGCCGCGCACCTTGAGCCGGCCGAACGCCTTGCCGTCGCGCGGCAGCTCCTTGTCGTCGTCGTCGGTGATCTTCATCTCGACGCCGAAGCTGGGATAGCCCTGCTTGCATTTGTAATCGAGCTGCTGCGCGTAAGGCAGCTCGCGGACATGGTGCTTGAGCGTCGCCATGGTGCCGAGCGGGCTCATCTCGGTCATGCCCCAGGCATGGATCACCTGGACGTCGTATTTCTTCTCGAAGGTCTCGATCATCGAGCGCGGGCAGGCCGAGCCGCCGATGATCACGCGCTTCATGTGCGGCAGCGTCTTGCCGGTCTGCTCGAGATATTGGAGCAGCGCGAGCCACACGGTCGGCACCGCCGCCGTCATCGTCACGACCTCGTCGGTGAGGAGCTCGCAGATCGACGGCCCGTCGAGCTTGGGTCCGGGCATGACGAGCTTGGCGCCGACCATCGGGGCGGAGAACGCCAGCGCCCAGGCATTGGCGTGGAACATCGGCACCACCGGCAGGATGCAATCGTGGCCCGACAGGTTCTGCACGTCCGGCTGCGCCGCCATCAGCGCGTGGATCACGTTGGAGCGGTGGGAATAGAGCACGCCCTTCGGATTGCCCGTCGTGCCCGAGGTGTAGCAGAGCCCGCACGCTGCCTTCTCGTCGACTTCCTTCCACTCGAAGGTCTCGTCGGCATCGGCGATGAAGTCCTCGTAGGCGACGAGGTTCGGGATGTTGGCTTTCGGAAGATGCGCCGCGTCGGTCATCGCGACATAGAGCTTCACGTTCGGCAGCTTGGGCGCGATCTGCTCGACCAGGCTGGCGAAAGTGATGTCGAAGAACAGCACTTTGTCGTCGGCGTGGTTGGCGATGTAGACGAGCTGGTCGGGGAATAGCCGCGGGTTCAGCGTGTGATAGACCGCGCCGATGCCGGTGATGCCGTACCAGGTCTCGATGTGCCGCCAAGTGTTCCACGCCAGCGTCGCGACGCGCTCGCCGGGCGCGATGCCGTGGCGGTGGAGCGCGTCGGCGATTCGCCGGGCACGCCTGGCGATCTGGGCATAGTTGGTGCGGTGAATCGGCCCTTCGACGCTGCGCGTCACGACCTCGCGGTCGCCGTGATAGAGCGCGGCATGGTCGATGATCTTGTGGACCAGCAACGGCCAGTCCTGCATCAGACCCAACATGGCGTAACCCCCTGAATTCTCTGGCCGCATCATAGGAACGCAGGGGCGCGGCGGCAACGCATCCGGCACGGTTCCTACGGGGATTTTGGGCTTTGGATCAGGCGCCGTCAGCGCAGGCTGTGCGCGGTGTAGGTGTCGACCATGCCGAGCGCGCCTTGCGGGAGGCTTTGCGCCCAATCGTTCGCGCCGGGGCGCCAGGAGGCGTGGAACAGCCAGGAACGCGCGCCGTCTTCCGCCACGCCGCCCAAGGGCAGCATGACGTCCTGCGAGATGAAGCCGGGCGTCGGGCCGCCGGGCGTGGTGCGGATGCCGGTCGAGACGCAGCCGCTCACGATGCCCATGCAGCGTTCGAAGCGCGCCTTGCGCTGGTCCGGCGGGGTCAGCGCCAGCATGTCGTGCGACGACGGATCGAAGCCGAACGCGGCGCGGAACGCCTTGCCGGCGATGCGGAAGCGGGCGCGGCCGCCGGCATGGATGTCCATGATCGCGAGGCCGGGGAGGAATTTGACCAGCGTCCGGGGGTTGATCGCGGCGCGGGTCGGAAGGTTACCGTCCTGCCACAGAGACAGCCAGCAATCGGCAAGCTCGCGGTTGAGGGCGCCGAGGCGCAGCGCATCCAGCGCGTTGGCGGCGGTGAAACGGTCGAACGTATCCTGCAACAACGCGACCCTCAGGATGGTCGGCGCAACCTAGGGCGCAGGGGTAAACGGCGGTTTAATTCCGGTTTTGTGCTTTGAGTTCCCCTCCGTATAAGAAGAACGGCGAGGGAGCGGCATGAGCGACAGCGGCGAAGCGGGCAAGCCGGCAGGCGGAAACGGCGCGACGGCGGCGGGGATCGCGCTGGCGCAGCCGCTCGATCCGCGCGCCGCGGCCTATCTCGAGGAGCAGACCCGCCTCGCGCGCCTGCAAAGCCAGAACCTCGTCGAGCAGAACGAGTTCGAGCAGTCGCATCTGCGCTGGCGGCGCTTCAACGACCAAATGAGCGGCGCGCTGCAGATGATGCTGGTCGCGGTCGGCCTGCTGATCGTCGCCGCCATCGCCGCGGCGCTGTGGAGCGCGGCGCACGACAACGGCCTCGTCATCGAGGCGTTCTCGGTACCGCCCGATCTCGCCGCCAAGGGCCTCACCGGCGAAGTGGTCGCCGGCAAGGTGCTCGACCGTCTGTCGGCCTTCCAGGCGCAGACGGTGTCGAGCCGGACCGCGGCGAGCTATGCCAACAATTGGGGCAACGACATCAAGGTCCAGATTCCGAACACCGGGATCTCGATCGGCGAGCTCAACCGCTATCTGGCGGAATGGCTCGGGCACGAGACCCGGATCACCGGCGCGATCTATCGCACCCCGACGGGCATCGCGGTCATGGCGCGCGCCGGCGCCGACAGCAGCCCGATCTTCGCCGGCAGCGAAGCCGAGCTCGACACGCTGATCGAGAAGGCAGCGGAGCACATCTATCGCAGCACCCAGCCCTATCGCTACGCGATCTACCTGTTCGATCACCAGCGCTATGCCGAGGATCGCGCGGTGCTGCAGCAGATCATCGCGACCGGCTCGACGATGGACCGCGCCTGGGCCTATGTCGGCATGGCGTCCAACGAGCAGGCGAGCGGCGATTTCAACGCTTCGGCGGGATGGGAGCGCAAGGCGATCGCCACCGATCCGCAGCTCCTCCTGCCGCGCAACAATCTCGCCGACGACGACGCGTCGCTGCAGCACGACGAGGACGCGATCGCCGACACGCGTGGCGCGCTCGAGGCTGCCGCACATGGCGACAGCAGCATGTCGCCCAATTCGCTCGCCCACATCCAGCCGAATTTGCGCGCCAGCCTCGACTCGCTGTTCGGCGATTTCACCGACCAGCTTGCCGTGTCGCGCGCGATTCTGACCACGACGGATTTCAACGGCTCGCTGGAGAATGGGCGGCAAAGCATCATGCAGGCCTGTGCCGGGATGTACGACATCGCCTGCATGCGCGAGGCCGCCGCCGGTTATGCTCCGAGCAGCGATCCCCTGCGGCTGATGAGCCGCAACGCGGCGGCCATGCTGTCCGAGGTCTCGGCGCGGCGCTGGCGCGAAGCGCTCGCCTTCGAGCCCGGCCTGCACCAGGCGATGCGCGCCAATCCGGCGTTGCACTTCATCGCCACGGTCCTCGAAGGACCGTCCTATGCCGTGGCCGCTGCCCATGCCGGACAGTTGGCGCTGGCGCACCGGCTGGCCGATGCCACGCCGGCCGATTGCGTCGTGTGCCTGCGCGCCCATGGCGACATCGCCATGGTCGAGCACCGCTGGGATGCCGCCGCATGGTGGTTCGCGCGCACCGTCGCCGCCGCGCCGTCTTCGCCTTTTGGGTATGCCGATTGGGGCGAGATGCTGCTGCACAAAGGCGATTTCGCCGGCGCCATCGCGCAGTTCGAGATCGCTCATCGCAAAGGCCCGCATTTCGCCGACCCGCTGGAGATGTGGGGCGAGGCGCTGGTGGCGTCCAACCGCTCGGATTTGGCGCTGGCGAAGTTCGAGGACTCCGCCAAATACGCGCCCAATTGGGGACGGCTGCATCTCAAATGGGGCGAGGCGCTGTGGTGGCTTGGCCGCCATGACGATGCGCGCAAACAATTTGCGCTCGCCGCCGGTCTCTATCTCGCGCCGGACGAAACCGCGGAGCTGGCGCGCATGAGGGCGATGCATGGCTGAGGATGACGGCGAGGCGGCACGCGCGGCCGCGCAGGCCGCCGCGGCGGCCGACGGTATCGCGCTCGCGGGCGCCAGCCGCGCCGCCGCCGATGCGTATCTCGCCGAACAGCTTCGCCTCGCGCGGCTGCAGGCCGAAAGCCTGATCGAGCAGAACGCGTTCGAGCTCAGCCATCTGCGCTGGCGCCGCTTCAACGACCAGATGAAGGGCGCGCTGCAGATCATGATCGTGGCGCTGGGGCTTGCGATCGTGATCGGGCTTGTCGTCGCGGTGTGGCGTGCGAGCCAGGCCGACGGCCTCGTGGTCGAGGCCTTGTCCGTGCCGCCGGCGCTGCTGCAGAACGGCATGGCCGGCGACGTCGTGGCCGGCGACCTGACTGGGAAGATCGCGGCGATCCGCGATCTCGCGGTCGCAGCGTCGCTGTCCGCGTCCAAGGACGTGCGCCAGGACCAGGATAACGAGATCAAGGTCGAGATTCCCGAGACCGGCATTTCCCTGGCACAGGCCTGGCGCTATCTGCGGCTCTGGTTCGGGCATGAGCGCCCGCTCAACGGCAATGTCCGCGTGGCCGCCGACGGCAAGGCCGTGCTCACGCTCACGCTGGAACGCCGGACCTTCACGGCGCGCGGTCCGCTTGCCGATCTCGATGCCCTGGAACAGCAGGTGGCCGAGCAGGTCTTCGCCGCCACCGATCCGGGCAATTATGTCCTGTATCTCGAAGCCGTGAACCGCAATGCCGACGCCTATGCGGCGGCCGGACTCGCCGTCACGGAAGTCTCCGGCGCGCAAGACCGCGCCGGCGCGTATGCGCTATGGGCGAACGCCACGCATTTCGTGGTGGGCGATAACCTGCTCTCTCTCGCGCGAGCCCGGATCAGCATCGGGATCTATCCCAAATCCTCCGCCGGCCACATGGAGGCGATGAGCAATCTGCTCGACCTCGGCCATGACGAAGCGGCGTTGGCGCAGGCGCGCATCGCGGGCACGATGCGGCAGCAGGACGAAGGCGCCGCGTTCCGCGAAACCGGCTTTCCCTACGCCATGGAATACACCCGCTACACACGGCTGCTCGAAACCGGCGACTTCGCGCAGGCGCTGGCCGTCCCATGCGACTGGGCGTGCTCGCCCGCATCACTCGCGGCGCGCCGCGCCGACTACGCGGCCCGCACGCACGATATCGGCGCCGGCCGCGCACTGCTTGTTCAAGCCGCCGCCATGGTGCAGCCATCACCCCTTCATATCGCGCGCGCGCAATACGATCTGGCGATGGAGGCGATGGACGGACCGGCGGCAGCCGCCGCAGCACGTGCCTATGCGGCAGCCGTCAAAATCACCGCCGGGCCGGCGCGCCTGATCGCGCAACGCAACCGGACGGTCGTGCTGCCGATGCTTGCCGTCGCGCTGGCGCATGCGGGCGATTTCGCCGGCGCCGAGGCCGCGGTCGCCGCGACGCCGCTGGATTGTTACGATTGTTTGCGCGCCCGGGCCGCGGTCGCAGCCTTAAAAGGCGATAGCCGCGGCGCGGCAGGCTGGTTTGCACGCGCCGTGGCCGCCGCACCTTCGATCCCATTCGCGTATGCCGAGTGGGGTGCAATGCTTCTGCGCAAAGGCGATGTCGCCGGCGCCATCACGATGTTCTCGCGCGCGCACGACAAGGGCCCAAACTTCGCCGATCCGCTGGAGCTGTGGGGCGAGGCGCTGATCGCCGCCAACCGCTCCGACCTCGCGCTCGCGAAATTCGAAGAGGCCGCCCGTCACGCCCCCAATTGGGGCCGGCTGCACCTGAAATGGGGCGAGGCGCTGCTGTGGCTCGGGCGCAAGGACGATGCCCGCAAGCAGTTCGCACTGGCGTCCGGCCTTGGTCTCGGCGATGCTGAGCGCCTGCAACTGGAGCGGGTGGCGGCGATCCGATGACCGACGATTTCGAGCCGGGGTTCGAGGCCGACGATACCGGCATCGCCCCGCCATCGGCCGTCGGCATCGGTGTGGCGCTGGGCGCGGCGGACAAGAACACCCCGCTGGCCGCGGAGGCGCGCGAATTCCTGCGCAAGCACAGCCGCTATCTCGATCTGCAGATGGAGGATCTGCACGAGCAGCGCGACCTGACGCTGTCGCATCTGCAATGGCGGCGTTTCAACGATTGGATGCGCGGCGCCTGGCAGGCCTCGCTCGCGCTTCTCGCGCTGTGCGCGGTGGCGGCGCTCGCCATCGCGCTGTGGGATGCGCATGAGGCCGGCGGTCTCGTCGTGCAGGCGCTGAAGACGCCGCCCGATTTCGCCGCAAAAGGGCTCGACGGCGGCGTGCTGGCGCAACGCCTGCTCGACAAGCTCAACGGCCTGGTCGTCGAATCCGAGCCGGTGGCGTTCCGCTCCGCCTCCAGCATCCGCGGCGACTGGGGCGACGAGAGCAAGGTCGAGATTCCGCAGACCGGCGTTTCGGTCGGCGAATTCACCCGCTCGCTGCGCAACTGGCTCGGGCACGAGACGCATGTCACCGGCGAAATCTGGCCGCTGGCGGACGGCATCGCGGTGACGGTGCGCGCCGACGGCAATGGCGGCGCCACGGTGACCGGCAAGCTCGCCGATCTCGACCGGCTGCTCGACCGTGCCGCCGAGCAGATCCTCGCCCAGACCCAGCCCTATCGCTACGCCGCGATCCTGGATCAGCGCGGCCGCTATGGCGAGGCGGTGGTGCTGCTGCGCCGCATCGCCCGCACCGGGCCGTCCTCAGACCGCGCCTGGGCCTACACCTTCTGGTCCAACACGCTCGCCTTCGCCGGCGACAATCGCGGCGCCATTCCGCTGGCGGACATGGGCATCAAGCTCGATCCGTCCGATCCGTCCGGCTATTTCTCGCGGCTGAGCGCGGAGGCCAATCTGGGGCAGTTCGAGCCGATCCTGCGCGATGAAAAGATCATCGATCGCCTGATGGCCGGCGGTTCCACGCCCGCCACGCTCTCCGCCACCGCCGCCGCCGCGATCCGGCCGCTCACGCCGGTGTCGATCTGCGAATTGGCCGGCGATTACGCCTGCGCCGCGGCGGGCGCGCCGCAACTCGCGGATCTGAATTTCGACGGCTATCAATATGGCGATCTGCTGGCTGCCTCCAACTATGCGCGCGCCCATGACGGCGCCGCGGCGCGCGCCTTGCTGGCCGCGCATCCTGCGTGGAACGACGGCACGGCGGCGCTCTACAGCTCCTATATCGGCGGCATGCTGCCGAATTATTTTCTGCTCGCCGATGTCGGGCAGTGGCGGCGCGCCGCCGCGGACGCGGCGATGGCCGACCGCGTCGCCCAGGCCGCTCCCGCGCTCAGGGACCTTCGTCACAGCTTCGTGTGGCCCTGGCTCGCGCTCGCCATGGCGCGCAGCGGCGACGTCGCCGGCGCCGAAACGCTGATCGCGCGGACCGCGCCGGACTGCACGACCTGCGTGGAGGTGCGCGGCGACATCGCCGAAGCGAGAGGCGATTTCCCGGCTGCCGCCGCCTGGTTCGCCCGCGCGATCCGCATCGGGCCGTCCATACCGTTCGCGGCGACCGATTGGGGCGCGATGCTGCTGCACCGGGGCGATCTGGACGGCGCCATCGCGAAATTCGCGGACGCCCATCGCGAAGGCCCGCATTTCGCCGACCCGTTGGAAATGTGGGGCGAGGCGCTGGTGGCGCAGGACCGCTCCGACCTCGCGCTGGCCAAGTTCGAAGAAGCCGCGCGCCATGCTCCCAATTGGGGCCGGCTGCACCTGGAATGGGGCGAAGCGCTGCTGTGGCTCGGCCGCGGGGACGAAGCGAAACGGCAGTTCGCGCGCGCGGCCGCGCTTGATCTGACGACGCAAGATGCGCGAATACTGAAGGCGCTTCTCGCAAAGGTCTAAAGCCATGTTCGTCACGGTCAACGGCGCGCGGATTTTCTTCGATACCGCCGGCACCGGACTCGCCATCGACGGCGAGCGCATGGCGCAGAAGCCGACGCTGATCGTGATGCATGGCGGGCCGGGGTTCGACCACTCGACGCTGCGCCCCTATTTCGACCGCTTCGCCGACACCCACCAGGTGCTCTACATCGACCATCGCGGCAACGGCCGCTCGAGCGGTGAGCCCGCGACCTGGACTCTCGCGCAATGGGGCGACGACGTGAAAGGATTGTGCGACGCGCTCGGCATCGAAAAGCCGCATGTCTACGGCAATTCCTTCGGCGGCATGGTGGCGATGGCCTATGCGGCGCGCCATCCGCAGCATCCGGGCAAGCTCATCTTGTCCTCGACCGCGGCGCGCATGCGGTTCGACATCACGTACCGGCTGATGGAGGAGCGCGGCGGCCCCGAGGCGCGCGCGGTGGCGGAGCGCTTCTGGCAGGCGACCGACGATCAGGCGTTTTACGATTACATGCGGGTGTGCTCGCCGCATTACAATCCGCCCGGCGGCGTGGTGGAAGAGCAGGCGGCGGCGCGGCGCCGCGCGATCAGCCGGCCCGACGTGACGCGGCACTTCTCGCTCGGCGAGATGCTCAGCATGGATGCGCGGCCGGGACTGGCGAAGGTGGCGTGCCCGACGCTCGTCACCGTCGGCGATTACGATCCGATCACGCCGGTGGAATGCTCGGAAGAGATCCTGGCGGCGCTGCCGGGCGGCATCGCGCGGCTGGAGGTCTTCGAAGGCGCCGGCCACGGCGTGCACCGCGACCGGCCCGAGGCGGCGGAACGCCTGATGCGGGAGTTTCTCGCGGGGTAGCTATCGCGCGCCGGCCGGTTCGTGGACGCGCAGCCATTTGTCCGCGATTTGCTGCACCGCGTAAGCGGACAGATTGTGGTCCTGGCCCGGCAGCGGCACGAACGCCGCCTGCGCGCCGAGGCGCTGCGCCAGCGTCTGTGCCATGTCGAACGGCACGGTGCGGTCGGCGGTGCCGCTCATGATCAGCACCGGTATGCGGATGCGCGGCAGCAGGGAGGCGGTGTCGAAGCTGTCGCTGATCGCCCAATGCACCGGGAACAGCGGGTAGAGTCTTGCGGCGACATCGGCGACCGCGGTGTAGGGCGATTGCAGGATCAGCGCGGCGCCGCGGCCCTCCGCCGCCATGCGCGCCGCGACGCCGGTGCCCAGACTCTGGCCCCACAGCACGATGGGGCCGTGGTCCGTGCCAAACGATGCGAGGACGGCGCGCGCATCGTCCATCAGACCGCTCTCGCTCGGGCTGCCGGGATTGCCGGAATAGCCGCGATAGGAGGCGAGCACGATGCCATAGCCTTCGCCATGGAACGCGTCGCCGACCGCCTGAAAATCCGACAGCGTGCCGGCATTGCCGTAGAAGAACACGATCACCGGCGCGTGGGCGCGGGCGGCCGGCGCCTCCCAGACCGTCAGGCGGGTGCCGTCGGCTTCCGCGACCGTGCGCACCCGATAGATCGCGTCCGGCGCCTCGGCGACGCGGCCGCGCACGAACAGCATGTCGCGCTGGTAGACGAAGAGCAGGGCGAAGACGGTGAGATAGATCGTGGCCGCCGCGACCGCGAGGAAGATCGCCGCCGCGCGCAGCCATCCGAGCATAGCCGTCCTGTCGAACATGAACCTGCCCCAAGCCGCGCGACTCCGAGCTAAGATGGCGGCGCCGGATATTCAAGGCGTGGAGGGCCGGGCATGGCGCTGACGATCTATGGCGACGCCGATTCCCGCACCATGCGGGTGTTCTGGGCGGCGCACGAGCTCGGACTCGATTTCGAGAACGTGCCGTATCGTTTCGACGATCCCCGGCTGAAACAGCCCGATTTTCTCGCGATCAACCCGGCGGGGACGATCCCTGCGATCGACGATGGCGGCGTGCGGCTCGGCGAGTCGCTCGCGATCGTCCTGTACCTGGCGAAGAAATACGGCACGCCGAAGCTCTATCCCGCGACACCGGGCGGCGAGGCGCAGGTGTGGCGCTGGGCCTTGTGGGCGCAAGGACACCTGGAGCCATGGGTGCAAGGCGACGTCCTGTGGAAGGACGCGATGACGGGAATCGGCGTGCTCGCGAAACCGTTGCTCGAACGCGCTTGCGCGCTGCTCGAGACGACGCTGGCACAGCGCGACTGGCTTGCGGGCGATGATTTCAGCGCCGCCGATCTGGCGGTCGCCGCCGTGCTGTCGCCGTCGCGCGCGATCAAGCTGCCGCTCGAGCGTTTCCCGCGCATTCTCGATTGGCACATCCGCTGTTACGACCGCCCGGCGGCGATCAAGACGCGCGGCGGTCCGAGCCCGCTCAAGCCGCCGCCGCGATCGCCTTGAACAGCATGAAGTTCTCGACGCTTCGATAGGCTTCCGGCGCGGTGCTCGCGGCATAGCCGCGGAAGGCGGACGATTTGGCGATCACCACGCGCGCCTTGGGATCGACATAGACATATTGGTTGTAGATGCCGATGGCGGCGAAGACGCCGCTGTCGTCCGGCACCCACCATTGATAGCCATAGCCCGACGGCAGCAGGGCGCTGGGCCGCGGGCCGGGCATCAGATGCGGCGCATCCGGCGTCACGGACGCTTTCACCCACGCTTCGGGCACGATCTGCACGCCGTTCCACGCGCCGCCGTTCTGATAGAGCAGGCCGAGCCGGGCATAGTCGCGCAGCACCGCGTTGAGGCCGCCGCCCGCCATCTCGGCGCCCTTGTCGTCGACGATCCAGAAGGCATCGGCTTCGGCGCCGATCGGGTCCCACAGCTTTTCCTTGAGGTATTCGGCCAGCGAGCGCCCCGTCGCGTGGCGCAGCACCATGCCCAGCACATGCGTGTCGGTGCTGTTGTAGAGGTTGTAGGTGCCGGGCTCGCGTCCGCGCACGCAACGCGCCGCGAAGGCGTCGAGCGACTCGCCGCGGCGGAACACCCGGCCGAAGACATTGATGTCGGATTCGCGGTCGCTGTAATCCTCGTTCCAGCGCACGCCGGACGACATCTGCAGCACGTCCTTGATCCGCACGCCGTCATAGCCGCTGCCCGCGAGCTCGGGGACGTACCGCGTGACGGGGTCTTCGATCGACTTGATCGCGCCGTCCGCGATGGCGATGCCCAGCAAGGCCGAAACGAACGACTTCACGACCGACCACGAGATGGTCTGGGTCGTGGCGTCGTTGCCGAGCCAGTAATTCTCGTAGACCAGCCGGTCGTCCTTCAGGACGAGCAGGCCGGTGGTTTCGACCTCGGCGAGGAAGGATGCCGTCTCCAGCGTCCGGCCCTGCGCCTCGAACGAAGCCGGCAGCGCCATGGCCTTGCCCACCGCAAGGGCCAAGGGCTTGGGCGAACGCCGGACCACCCGTACCGGGTAGATCGTCGACATGCTGCGGAAATTCTCGACCTGCGCCGCGCCGGTGAACAGGCGCGAATCGCGAGTCGTCCAGCGATTCGCCGGCGCGTCGGTCATGCCAGGCCCTTCCGAGATGCGGCTGCCGGTTACTGCGGCGTCCAGGCTTCGGTGCCGGAGCCGTTCTGGCCGCGGATCGCCCAGATGCCCTTGAAGCCGCCGCCGCCGGACGCGCGATAGATGATGAGGCCCGGCTGGCCGTTCAGCATATAGGTCGCCGAGATCGTGTCGCCCATGCGCATGCCGAAGCCGCTGGAGGTGCCGCTGCCGATGTGCCATGCCACGAGGAAGGTCGTGGTCGAGATCACGGTGACGTCGGCCGTGCCGGTATAATGCGAGCCGTTCGCGTTGGTGCCGGTGACGTTGTAGTGCTGCGCCAGCGTCATCGTATCGGCGATTGCGGTCCCCGACATAAGCACAAGCGCCGCCACGGTTGCGCCCAAGATCCTGATCATCGAAATCCCCCGATCGGTGCGTTGCAGATGGGGGCAAGTACGAAGTCTTCGCGATGGGGAGTCAAGCGCGATATGCAGGCCTGCCGCCCTCCCACCCCCGAAGACAGCGCGGTGCCGCGCAGGCTAGGATCGACCCTCTCTTCAAGCCTCTACCGCAAGGTGCCCCATGCCGCTTTCCAATGCCCAGATGCGCGACGTCGCCAGCGTGCTGCATCCCTACACCAACCTCGTGAAATTGCGCGAGACCGGCTCGATGGTGATCGCGCGCGGCGAAGGCGTGCGCGTCTATGACGAGAGCGGCAAGGATTACATCGAGGCGATGGCCGGGCTGTGGTGCACCGCGCTGGGCTGGGGTGAGAACGAATTGGCCGAGACCGCGGCGGAGCAGATGCGCAAGCTCTCCTTCGGCCACCTGTTCGGCGGCAAGAGCCACGAGCCGGCGATCGCGCTGGCGGAGAAGCTGAAAGAGCTCTCGCCGTTTCCGACCGGCAAGGTGTTCTTCGCCAATTCGGGCTCGGAGGCCAACGACACCCAGGTCAAGCTCTACTGGTACGCCGCCAATGCACGCGGCCAGGCCAAGAAGAAGAAAATCATCTCGCGGACGAAAGCCTATCACGGCGTGACGCTGGTCTCCGCCTCGCTGACGGGCCTCGCCAACAATCATCGCAGCTTCGATCTGCCGTTCGACTTCGTGCGCTTCACCGATTGCCCGCACCATTATCGCAACGCCGAGCCCGGCGAGAGCGAGGCGCAATTCTCCGCCCGGCTCGGCGCCAATCTGAATGCGTTGATCGAGAAGGAAGGCGCCGACAGCATCGCCGCGATGATCGCCGAACCGGTGATGGGCGCCGGCGGCGTCATCCTGCCGCCCGACGGCTATTTCGACGCGGTGACCAAAGTGCTGTCGAAGCACGGCATCCCGCTGATCGCCGACGAGGTCATCACCGGCTTCGGCCGCACCGGCAACTGGTTCGGCTGCGGCACCTACGGCATCGAGCCGGAGAGCATGTCGATCGCCAAGGCGCTATCCAGCGCCTATCTGCCGATCAGCGCGGTGCTGCTGTCGCCCGAGCTCGCCGACATCGTCGAGCAGGAATCCGGCAAGATCGGTACCTTCGGCCATGGCTTTACGTACACCGGCCATCCGGTGGCGTCGGCGGTGGCGCTCAAGACCATCGAGATCTACCAGCGCCGCGATGTCGTCGGCCATGTCCGCCATGTCGCGCCGCTTTTCCTGAAGCGCCTGCGCGCGCTGGCCGAACACCCGCTGGTCGGCGAGGCCAACGGCGTCGGCCTGATCGGCGCGTTCGAGCTCGTCGCCGACAAGAAGACCAGGCGGAATTTCGAGCCGGCGAAACAGGCCGGCGCGATGCTGGCGAATTTCGCGCAGGACGAGGGCCTGATCGTGCGCGCGCTGCTCGGCGACCGCATCGCGCTGTGCCCGCCGCTGGTGATTACGGAAGCCGAGATCGGCGATCTGTTCGACCGCCTGGAGCGCGCCCTGGCCAAATCGCTCGACTGGGCGACGCGGGAGAAGCTGATCGCGGCTTAAGGCATCAGACCTCAGTTCTGCCTGAATTTGGGATGACGGTGTCGCCGATCGGCGGAGGCTTCCATGTCGGGCTGGCTCAAGACTGTTGTTGTGATGGCCGTCATGGCCATGAGCGTTTTGGCATCGAACGCCGCCGGCCCGCCCCTGCAGGGTCCGCTGCCCAATGCCGGGCGGCCGGAGCAGCGCATCCCGTTTCCGGCGATCCGCGATTGGCGCACGCTTCGCATATCGCTGCAGCGCACGGCATGTTTCGGGCGCTGCCCCTCCTATACCGTGGAGATTTCCGGCGACGGCACCGTGGCGTGGAACGGCCAGGCCAATGTCACCACACTAGGCGCGCGCGCGGGATATGTGCCTGTGGCCAAGGTCAAAGCGCTCTATCGCGCATTCCAGCAGGCACAGTTCTTCTGGACGTTCGATGCCTATCGCGCGCGGATCACCGATATGCCGACCTACACCGTGTCGATCGCCTATGACGGACATGCCAAATCGGTGATCGACTATGTCGGCACCACGATCGGCATGCCGCAAGAGATCTTGCATCTCGAGCAAGCGATCGACAGGACCGCGCAGACCTTTCGCTGGATCGAGTATTAAGCGAGCGTGCCCGCTTCATCGGCGAGATCGCCGAGCGTGCCCAGCGCCCGCAGCAGGCCTTCCGGTCCCGCGGCGCAATCGGCGAAGGCGCTCTCCATTCTGAGCTTGAGGTCGCTCGGCGTCTTCGCGAAATGCGCGGCGAGCGCCAGCGCGCCTTTCTCGTTGAGCAGCCATTCGCCGTTGCGCGCGAAGATCGCCTGCAGCACGCAGGACGCGGCCCGGAACGCGCAACCGCTGACATAGGCGATGTCGCCGCGCTTGGCGCCCTTTTGCGCGATCAGCAGGAAGAAACGGGCCTCATCGAGGAACCGCGCCATCACGGACGTTCGCAGCGCCGGCGGATAGGGCGTCAGCTGCGCCTTGCGCGCCGCGACCAGGCCGTCCGGATCATGCAGCGCGCGGCAGGTCGCGATCTCGCCGGCATACATGTGCGAGACGAAGGCGTGCGGGTGGCCGTAGTGATAGGCGCAGCTGAATTCGCCGCGCAGTACCTCGGCGATCACGCCGTCGACGCGATCCAGATCGCGATAGAGAATATCGACCGGCTCGCCGCCGACCGTCAGCCAGCCGCCGCCATTCACCCACGCGCCCCAGCCGCCAATCTGTGTCATGAGCGCAGCCGCCGTGCCGCCGCTCAGCCTCTGCGCGGCTTGCTCCAGCGCCGCGATGTCGAGATCGCCGCTGTAATAGAGCCCGATGTCATAGTCTGAACCGGCCACTGCCACGCCGCGGCCGCGGCTGCCGCCGAGCACCACGGCGCGGACGCCGCGAACCGGCGCCAGCGCTGCCGTGACCGTCTCAAGCAGAAAGTGCGAAGGCTCCATCGAAGCGCGTTTGCGCCTGCGGGCGCCGCGCGTCAAGCGCCTCGGGCCGGCGGTAGATCAGCGTCTTGCCGTCCCAGATTTCCATCCGGTGGCATTCGGCCGGCTTCATCGCATGCGCGAGGATCTTGGCGCGCATCTCGGTTTCGAACTGCACCGTGAAGGCGCATACCAGCGCGCCGTCTTCTTCGAGATAGCAGATGTCGTAGGCAGTCATCGGGTCCTCCAACCAAGGGCCCCCGCGGGCATCGTTCTCTACCGCGCGACTGTGCAAGTCGAGTGACAATCGCGAAAGGCAAGGTCGCGAATTCGCTCAATTTTTCGGTGCCGGAACGATTTGCGTTCCGCCGCTTTATCCCTTCGAACCCCTATCGAAGGAGTCCGTCATGACGGGTCCGTTTACCCTTGCGCCGCTGCCGTGGAACGAATCCGATCTGGAGCCGACGATCTCGGCGCGCACCATCGCGTTTCATTATCACAAGCATCACAAAACCTATGTCGACACGCTGAACAAGCTGGTGAAGGGCACGCCCTATGCCGACATGGCGCTGGAAGAGATCGTGCGCCGCACGGCGAACGCGAAGGATGGTTCCGACGACAAGAAAGTCTTCAACAATGCCGGCCAGGTGTGGAACCACGATTTCTACTGGCGTTCGCTGACCCCGAAATCGGGCAAGCCGGGCGGCGGGCTGGCGCGGGCGATCGAGCGCGACTTCGGCTCGACGGGCGATCTGCTCGAAAAAATGGCGGCGGCCGGCAAGGAGCAATTCGGTTCCGGCTGGGTGTGGCTGGTGTCCAAGGGCGGCCAGCTTTCGGTCGAGAAGACGTCCAACGCGGTCGATCCGATGGCCAAGGGCATCAACTGCCTGCTCACGATCGACGTGTGGGAGCACGCGTATTATCTCGACTACCAGAACGAGCGGCCGAAATATCTCGAAGCGGCGCTGGAGAAGATTCTCAACTGGGACTTCGCCGCCGAAAATCTCGACAAGGAAGACCGCGCCGTCCGCGCCGCCGCGGAATAGGCGCGCCCATGGAAACGCCAAAGGCCGCGGCCCGCGCCGCGGCCTTTGGTTTATTTGCCTTCACGCTGTTTCTTTACAATCCGCAAAGGCCGCCGCTCTAGGCTGATCCTCTCGGCGAGGGCGAGATGACGGCGGCATTCGGCAAGCGCGGTGTTCCGGCGGCAGGCGTGTTGCGCCCCGCGCCGCAAGCGGCTGCCCCCACGATGGCCCGCGCGCCGGTCTTCACGGAAAGTGGCCCGGACCAGACGGCGGCGCTGTTCGGCATTCCCGTCATCACGATTTTCCTGCTGCTGCTGCTCGCCGTCATCTACGCGGTCGAGATTCGCTACGCGCCGTTCAACAGCAGCGGCCAGGGCATGAATGCGCGCGTGCTGGCGAGCTATGGCGGGATCAGCCGGCATCTCGTGCTCGGCTATGGCGAGTGGTGGCGCTTCTTCACGGCGCCGCTGCTGCACGCGAATTTCCTGCACCTGCTGTCGAACAGCCTCGTGCTCGGCTTCATCGGCTACCGGCTGGAACCGCTGATCGGGCCGCGCTGGTTCGCCGCGCTGTTCGTCGTCGGCGGCATCGGCGGCGGCCTGGGCTCGACCTCGATGAACGAGGCCGACATCGTCGCGGTCGGCGCCTCGGGCGCGATCATGGGCTTGCTCGGCGCGGCATTCGTCTGCGGCTTCCAGCAGGCCACCGGCGACATCGGCAGCCGGATGCAGATCCTGGCGGCCCGCGTCGCGCTGCCGGCGCTGATCCCCATGTCCTCCGGCAGCGAGCACATCGACTATTCGGCGCATCTGGGCGGCGCGCTGGCCGGCCTCGCCATGGGCATCGTGCTGCAGGCGGTGTGGGTGGACGGCGAACCCCGGCCGCGGCAATCGAACCTCGCCGGCGGCATCGGCATCGCGGGGCTCGTCGTCGCGCTGTTCTCCTTCCTGCTCGCGATGCGCTCGCACACGGCCGATCTGCCCAGGACGCCCGGCATGATTCCGCCGGCCGAGCTCAATCTCGACGCGAACGCGGAGCAGGCGTCCGATCTTCTGGCGCGCTATCCGCACGATCCGCGCGCGCACTACATCCGCGGTATCGTGTTCGGCAAGGCGTACGATCTTGCCGACGCCGAGGCGCAATTCCGCGCCGCGCTGCCGGGCGCCGATCCGCACGCGATCCTGATGCCCGACCGGTTCAACACCAGCGTCACGCTGCTGCTCGCGCTGACCGTGTCGTTCGAGCGCAAGCCCGATGAGGCGCGTGCCCTGGCCCAGCCGGTTTGCGCCGCCGCGGCGGGCGACGAGGCCCTGGCGAAGCTCTATGCCAGCGTGCGGAAGCATCAACTCTGCGACTGACCCGGTAACGCGATCGTAATTTGCGCCGCCCAGGGTATTCCGGTAAGCACTTACATAATGACCGACTATATCCGCCAGAAGGGCGTTGCCGCGTTCGGCACGCGGTTGCGCCGCCTGTCCGAGCGCCTCGACCGTCAGGTCCAGGCGCTCTATCGCGAGCACGATTCGGTATTCCAGCCGCGCTGGTTCGCCGTGGTCGGCGCCTTGCGCGAGCACGGCGTGCTCAGCGTCGGCGAGCTTGCGAATCTCATCGGCATCACCCATGCCGCGGTCAGCCAGCTGCGCGGCGAGCTGATCAAGGCCGGGCTGGTGCAGGTCAAATCCGACCCCGCGGACGGCCGCCGGCAATTGCTCGAGCTCTCCGCCGCCGGCAAGCGCACCGTCGCCAAGCTGCAGCCCCTGTGGGCCGCCATCGCCGCGGCGACCGAGGCGCTGTGCGCCGAGGCGGCGCCCGGCCTGCTGGGCGATCTCGGCCGTATCGAAGACGCGGTCGAGGCCAAATCCATCGGCGCCCGCGCCGCCGAAATCCTCGGCCGTTCCAGAAAGGCTTGACCATGCGTATCCTCCGGCTGACCGCCATCGCCGCCGCCCTGCTGCTGAGCGCCGCCGCGCCGGCGCCCGAACCGCTTGCGCCGCTGACGCCGGAGCAGGAGCACGCCGCGCTCGACACGGTGGTGAAGCTGATCGGCCAGAATTACGTGCTGGAGGACAAGCGCGCCGCGATCGTCGCCGAGTTGCGCAAGCGCGAGGCGGCGGGGCGCTACGCGATCTCCAATCCGGGAGCCTTCGCGCAGACGCTGAGCGACGACCTGACGGAGATCACCCAGGACCGCCACATGTGGTTCGTCCTCGACCGCGATGCCTACAAGGCGGCCTTGTTGCCGCGCGACGACCACGATAGCGATCCGGTTTCCGATGCCGCTTTCGTCCGCAACAACCAGGGCTATGACGAGATGCGGATCCTGCCCGGCAACGTCCGCTACGTGAATCTCGCCGGCTTCGAATGGAGCGGCGCGACGACCGCGAAAGTGATCGCAGACGTCGCGCGCTTCCTGCGCGGCGCCGATGCGATCATCCTCGATATCGGCGGCAATGGCGGCGGCTCGGCCGAAGCGGTACAGGGGCTGGTGAGCTACTTCATGCCGCCCGACGGGCGCGTGCTGATGACCTTCCACGACGGCCGCACCGGCAAGACAAACCAGACGCATGTGCTGGGCAAGCTCGCGGGCCCGCGCCTCACCGGCATCCCGCTCTACGTCCTGATCAGCGGCAGCACCGGCTCGGCGGCGGAAGAGTTCGCGACCCATGTCCGCTATTTCAAGCTCGGCACGCTGGTCGGCACGACGACGGCCGGCGCCGCCAACAACAACGACGTCTTTCCCGTCGCGCCGTATTTCGTGGAGAGCATCTCGTTCGGCCGCCCGGTGCATCCGGTGTCCGGCACCAATTGGGAGCGCGTCGGCGTCGCGCCCGACATCGCCGCGCCGCGCCCGCAAGCGCTTGCGGCGGCGGAAATCGCGGCGCTGACCGCGCTGTCGGCGAACGCATCGCCGGAGCACAAGCCGCAATATGACTGGGCCCTCGTCGCGGCGCAGGCGCAGAACAAGCCGTATGCGGTCGACGCGGCGCACCTCGGCGATTACGCCGGCCAGTACGGCATCCGCAAGGTCACGCTGGCGGACGGCGCGCTGGTCTATCAGCGCGAGGGCCGCGACCCGACCACGCTGACGCCGCTGGCACCCGATCTCTTCGCGCTCGGCAATACGCCGGACCAGCGGGTTCAGTTTCGCCGCGACGGCGGCAAGGTCGTCGGGTTCGACATCACCACCGCGGACGGCCAGCGCATCCCGGCGGATCGAAATCCCTAAGCTATTGATCAGGCTCAATTCTCTGCGCTTGACGTTGACGTAAGCGTAAGGCACAGTTTTCGGACTGAGAAATTGTCAGGGAGGACGGGCGACAAGGCGTCAAGCCGAGCGTCCCGTGAAAATGATGACCATCAATCGCACCTACACGATCCGTCAGCTCACCAAGGAATTCGACGTTACCGCGCGCACGCTGCGCTTTTACGAAGACGAGGGCTTGATCGCGCCGGAGCGGCGCGGCCAGACCCGCATCTATGCGAGCCGCGACCGCGCCCGCATCATCCTGATCCTGCGCGGCCGGCGCGTCGGCTTCTCGCTCAGCGAGATCCGCGAGATCCTCGATCTCTACGACACGCACCACGACGGCGGCGTGACGCAGACGCTGCACGCGCGCAAGAAGTTCGAGGAGCAGCTGCACAAGCTCGAGCGCCAGAAGGTCGACATCGAGGATTCGCTGGTGGAGCTCACGCGCGCCATCACCGCGATCGACGACGCGATCGCCAAGGGCGTGCTCTCGGCCAACGCGCTGCACCAGGTCGCGGCGGAGTAGTCCGCTTACGGCGCCAGCGCGGCGGCCGCCGCCGCGCTGAGCCCCGCCGGCCCGAACGGATTGCGGATCGTGAGTGTACCCACGGTCATGCCGTCCTGCATGTCTTCGCTGAGCAACAATTCGCAACCGGCTTCAGCCGCCGATTCCAGCAGGACGGCATCCCAGTAGGAAAACCGCCCGGCTTGAACCGCGTGCGCGGCGCTCCGATGGGCTGCTGGTGTCGCGGGAAACAGGCTGAAATTCGAAAGAAACCCCAACGCTTCGTGAGCGGCGTCTGTCCGCGTCAGGATTTTCTTGCGCGTAGCCGCGGTATAGAACTCACCGATGGCCTGCAACCCGATCCAACAGTCGCGGGTCATGGCCAGACTCATGATGCGCTGTGCTGCCGCTTGCTTCGCCGGATAGCGTGGATCAAAAAAATAGATCAGCACATTGGCGTCGAGCGAGAACCGCTTAGCGTTCATGCATCTCGTCGCGCGTCAGTTTTCGCCCCTTGGACGGCTTGGCTCGCTTTGCTGTTTCAAACATCGATTTGAGCGCAGCTTCCTGTTCGGGCGTCAGGACACGCACGGCGCTGCGTTGCGGTGCTGGTCTCAGCTCCACCGCAGGCTTTCCGTCGCGCAGGATTTCGACGGCTTCACCGGTTCTCTCGACCTGCTCGATCAGTTGCTGGTTGACATCGCTCTCGCTCACCTGCCGCGTAGGACGCGGGGGAGCCCCGGCATGAGAATCCTGGCGATTGCGTTGCCAGTCATCGGGATAAATGAAGGCTCGGCTAGGGTCCGCCAGGTGTTGCCTGTTCTCTTCCGGTTTCTCGTTGGCTCCCACCGCCGACAACCTGATCGCGGGCTTGCCGTTGCGCAGGACGAGCACGGGCTCGCCGGTCTCCTCGATCTCGCGCACCAGCTTCGAGAATTGCTGGTTGGCGTCGCGCAAATTCATCGTTTTCATGGGCGGCTCCAATGTAGCACATATGTAGCACATGCCTGCCCATGCGGCAACCGCGGCTTGCGCTATGCTCGCGCGCACGAAGCAACAAAGGCCTCACGCTCCATGTCCGACTACAAGGAAATCCTCTACGCCGTCGAAGACAACATCCTCACCATCACGCTCAACCGGCCGGAGAAGCTCAACGCCTTCACCGGCACGATGATGACCGAGATGATCGACGCGTTCCGGCGCGCCAACAAGGACGACGCCATCCGCTGCGTGATCGTCACCGGCGCGGGCCGCGCCTTCTGCGCCGGCGCCGACCTGTCGGCGGGCGCCGCGACCTTCGACGCGACCAAGCGCGCCGACCGGCCGGAGCGCAACGCCGGCTCGATCGACTCCAAGGATTTCGACTGGTCCGACGAGCGCGTGCGCGACGGCGGCGGGCGCGTGACGCTCGAGATCTTCGAATGCCTCAAGCCCGTGATCGCTGCAGTCAACGGTCCGTCGGTCGGCATCGGCACCACGATGCAGCTGGCGATGGACATCCGCATCGCGTCGGAAAGCGCCAAGTTCGGCTTTGTGTTCTCGCGCCGCGGCATCGTGCCGGAGGCCGCGTCGAGCTGGTTCCTGCCGCGCATCGTCGGCATCCAGCAGGCGCTCGCCTGGTGTTTCTCCGGCAAGGTGTTCGATGCCAAGGAAGCGCTCGCCGGCCGCCTCGTGCAGGAGGTCGTGCCGCCGGACCAGCTCATCCCGCGCGCCCGCGCCATCGCCCGCGAGATCGCGGACAACACGGCGCCGGTCAGCGTCGCGCTGATCCGCCAGATGATGTGGCGCGGCCTCGGCATGGATCACCCGATGGAGGCGCACAAGGTCGACTCGCGCGGCATCTATGCCCGCGGCGCGTCGGACGACGTGAAGGAGGGCGTGGTCTCCTTCCTCGAGAAACGTCCCGCGAAATTCCCGCAAAACGTGTCGAAGGACATGCCGCCTTATTTCCCGTGGTGGACGCCGCGCACCTATTCCTGACGCAATCGCTCGCCACCCTCCATCACCATGGCCGGGCTTGACCCGGCCACCCAGCAAGGCGAGCGTCTGCGCGCCCAGGCACTGGGGGGCCGGCCTGAAAGCCGGCCATGGCGAGGGTTTGGATTTTGGGGGATGGGATGAGGAAGCTTGCCGCGAGTCTTTTGCTGTGCGCCGCGTGCGCGGTGCCTTCACTCGCCGATGACGGCTCGGCGCAGCTCGCCGCGGGCGGCATCGTGTTCGTCAAATCGGCGGACATCCGCATGGCGAAGGAAGATCTCTACCTCTCGCCCGACAAGGTGAGCATCCGCTTCGAATTCCAGAACACCGGCGCCGATCAGGACGTGACGATCGCCTTCCCGCTGCCCGATCTCGACATCGAGGATTTCCAGGGCGAGGAGATCGGCACGGTCACCGACGATCCCATCAACTTCGTCGGCTTCACCGCCAAGGTCGACGGCAAGCCCGTCGCGTTCCAGGTCGAGCAGAAAGCGTTCATCAAGGACCGCGACGTCTCCGCGATCGTCCGCGGCGCCGGGCTGCCGCTCAACCTCATCGCGCGAGGCGGCTATGACAAGCTCGACAAGCTCAGCGACGCGCAGAAGAAGGCGCTCGCCAAGGCGGGCGTCGTCGATTACGCGGACAATCATGCCGAGCCCCTATGGACCGTGCGCACCCGGTTCTACTGGACGCAGCATTTCCCCGCCGGCAAGACGCTGGTGATCGATCACGGCTACAAGCCGATCACCGGCGGCGGCCAGTATTACGACAGTGCCGACGCGCCGGCGCGGCCCGAGGACTGGTCCAAGCCGTTCTGCTTCGATCCCGGCACGCAGGCCCTGCTGCGCAAGATGCTCGCCAATCCCAAACTGCGCGGCAAGGACGGCGATTTCGCCATGACCGCCGGCGGGCCGCTCTGGGCCTACACCACCGATTACATCCTCAAGAGCGCCAACACCTGGAAAGGCCCCATCGGCCATTTCCACCTGACGCTCGACAAGACCGATCCCCGCGCGGTGCTCAGCCTGTGCTGGAACGGCAACCTGAAGAAGACAGCGCCGACGTTGTTCAATTTCGACGCCGACAATTTCACGCCGACGCAAGACATCCACATGCTGGTCCTGAAGTAATTGGAGAGTGAGATGAAAAAGATTTTGAGCGCCGCCTTGCTGGCGACCGCCGCGACCTGCATCGCGCCCGCCCTCGCCGACGACAGCTCCGCCATGCTCGGCGCCGGCGGCATCGTGCTGACCAAGAACGCCGACATCCGCATGGCAGCTGAGGATCTCTTCCTCAGTCCCAAGCAGGTGAAGGTGCACTACACATTCGCCAACGACAGCGGCCAGGACATCGACACCATCGTCGCCTTCCCGCTGCCCGACGTCGATAATTACGACCTTGCCGAATCCCCCATCGGCACCACGACCGACACGACGCCGAACTTCGTCGGCTTCGCGCTGATGGTGAACGGCCAGAAGGTGGTGCCGACCTCGGAAGAGCGCGCGTACTTCAACGGCAAGGACGTCACGGCGCAATTGCAGGCGCTCGGCGCGCCGCTCAACGTCGTGATCGGCGGCGGTTACGACAAGCTGAACAAGTTGCCCAAGGCGAGCCATGACGCGCTGGTCAAGGCGGGCCTGCTGGAAGACGAGGGCAGCGACACGGTCCACGCCAAATGGGTCACCAAGACCAAGTTCTGGTGGAAGATGCACTTCCCCGCCGGCGGCACGGTCAGTGTCGACCACACCTACCAGCCGGTGACCGGCCAGACCTTCTTCACGACCTATGCGCTGAGCGACGCGAGCGAGTTCGGGACCTACAACAAGACCTATTGCATCGATGCGGGGACCAAGGCGGCGATCCAGGCCGGCCTCGCCACCATCGGCAAGAAGGCGGGCAGCGACGGGATGTACAACCAGTACACCACCGATTTCGTCATCGTGACCGCGAACAACTGGAAGGGCCCGATCGGGAATTTTCATCTGACGATCGACAAGCTGAAGCCGTCCAACATCCTGTCGATGTGCTGGCCCGGCGATCTCAGCAAGACCGGCCCGACGCGCTTCGAATCCACGCTGACCAATTTCGCGCCCAAGAAGGACATCCAGATCCTGGTGCTGGAGCAGCCGACGCCGAACTGACCCGCGAAAGGACAGCCATGCGCAAAACCCTGATGCTCTGTCTTGGCCTGCTGGCGGTGGCGCCGGCAGCCGCTGCGCCGGGCGACTGGCGCCCGATCCCGCGGCCATCGCGACGCTGGAAAAGGCGATCCGGATTCCGGCGCCGGGCGGCCGTCCGCCCGCGCCGCTCACCGATTATGCGCGCTACTATGCCGGGGTCGCGGTCAACGGCCATCGCCAGATACGCGGCGAACTGGTGTCATTGGGCATCGACAAGAAGCAGGACGGCATCCACATCGTCGCCGAAACGGGTTTTCCGCTGATCATGGACGGCGGTTGCAGCGTGGTGAACCTCACCTACGACGTCGACACGTCGCGCATCGTCGCGATCCAGTGCAACGGCTACGCCTGAACCGGTCTTGGAGCCCTGGGGAACGTCCACTCTCCGGTGACGTTGTCACCGGATGACCGATGTCCATGAAACCTGGATCGTCCTGCCGCACGGACCGCTGACGCGGGTCGATGACGGCATCCTCACCGTGACGGGCACATTGCAGATGCCGCTGGTGCATCTGGAGCGGCGCATGACCGTGGTGCGGCTTCGGGACGGCGCGACGGTGATCTACAGCGCCATCGCGCTCGATGAAGACGAGATGCGGCAGATCGAGGCGCTCGGCACGCCGCGTTTCCTCATCGTGCCGGGGCCGGCGCATCGCGTCGACGCGAAGGTGTTCAAGCGGCGCTATCCGCAAATCCAGGTGATCGCGCCCGAGGGCGCGCGCGGGCGCGTGGAGAAAGCCGTGCCCGTCGATGCCGCCAGCGCCGATTTCGCCGATCCCGACGTCACCCTGCTGACGGTTCCCGGCACCAAGGGCTATGAGGCGGCGCTCGTGGTCCGCCGCGCTTCGGGCACCACGCTGATCCTCAACGACCTGATCGGCAATCTGCGGCGCAAGGACGGGTTCGAGGGCTGGCTGCTGCATCTGATGGGCTTCGGCGGCGAGGCGCCGCAAATCCCGACGGTCGAGAAGCTTATGATGGTCGGCGACAAGGCGGCGCTGCGGGCGCAGCTCCTGGCCTGGGCCGGCGAGGCCGGGCTCGCGCGCATCCTGATGTCGCATGGCGAGCCGATCGACGGCGATCCGGCGGGCGCCTTGCGCCGCCTGGCGGACGATCTGCGGTGAAAAAAGCGGGCGTTCAGCGCCGGCGGAACAGGCCCGCAATGGCGCGCAACAGGGCGGGAAGCAGCGGACGATGCATGTCCAGCGGCTCGCTCAGACCCCGGTTATAGACAAGATGACCCAGCATCGTGAAACGCTCCCTACAAAGAGCAATAACACCGTACACGGACATTGTGACAGTTTGCCCATCGGGCGGCGCTGTCAAGTATTCAGTATCGCCGGATAAAGTTAACGTGCTGTTAACGCATGTAATGCGTCAGCCGCTCGCCCCAGGAATCCAGCAGCCCGCCGGCGCAGGCGCCGGTCGACATCTGGCTGGTCTGCACCCGCGTCCAGGGTTCCACGCTGCCCTGCGCCGTCGAACGCCGCGCCCGTTCCACCGCCAGCGCGCGGCAGGGATCGGCCTGGCCATAGGCGACGAACAGGGTTCCGAACGTGAAAACCAGAATGCCGAACAGCAGCACGATCGCGTTGCGCAGGCGCGGCGAGCGCAGCACCGCGCTCACAGCGGCCGCTGCGCCGGCATGCCGCCCATATTGGGATCGGTGCTGCGGTTGAGCTGGTTGTTGCAGGTCTCGTAGCCGGCGCCCCAGCCGGAGCGATACGGCTTGCTCGAGGCATAAGCCGCCTCGTCGCGCACCCGGTCGCCGCGGTAATCGGTGCCGCGGGAATTGGCGCTGGCGCAGCCGTCGGAATAGCCGGCCTTGAAATTGGGATCGTTGCGCATCGCGCGCTCGCGCGGGCTTTCGAAGAAGATGCAGCCGCTCAGCGTGAGCACGAGCGCGGCAAGCACGGCGAGGCGGATGGTAAAGGGCAGGTGCGTCATGGCGCCAATGTATCAGGTCGGCACGCATCGCCAAACCGGTTCATCGCCCGATTAACTGCGGTTTAAGCCGGAACTTCTACGGTGGCGCCGGGATAATGGTGTCATGAACGCAAAAGCGGATCTTCGCCAGCTGCGCATTCTGCTGGTCGGCGGCAAGCCGGCCAGCGTCCAGGTGCTGCGCACCGCGTTCGGCCTGCTCGGCATCAAGCAGATGTCGGTGGTCGCCGAGTCGCCGCGCGCGATCGAGGCGCTGCGCAACCAGAGTTTTGACGCGATCTTCTGCGACGCCGCGGCCGAGCCTTTCAAGAACATGACGTTTCCCGTCGCGGCGCGCCGCTCGCCCGGCATCGTCAACCCGATGACGCCGCTGTTCGTGATCTACACCAATGCGCGCCAGCGCCAGGTGGAGCAGGCGCGCGACGTCGGCGTCACCGACGTGCTCACCCATCCGGTCAGCGCCGCGACCATCGCGCGCAAGCTGGAGGCCGCGCTCAAGGCGCCGCGTCCGTTCATCGCCGCGCCGACTTTCTTCGGCCCCGACCGCCGCGCCAAGCGCAATGCGGTGTGGAGCGGCGAGGACCGCCGCAAGCGCCTTGCCAAGAAGACCAAGGTCACGCTCGCCGAAGCGTCCGATCTGGCGCTGGTCTAGCGCTTCGCGCGCCCCTGCGCGATCTCTTTCAGCAGGGCGATGACCTTGTCCTCGTGCCCCATCGGCTTTGCGTCCGCCGTCACCGCGCGGCCCAGCGCCATGCCGATCATCGCTTCGAGGATCAGCCGGTAGAACGCGACGTCCTGCGTGCCTTTTCCCACCTTGGCGGCGAGCCCGGCATTCAATTCCGGCGTCATGGCCTGCCGGAAACGCGCAATGACGGGGTCGAGCTCGTTCCGCAGCGCCGGATCGTTGCGCGCCGCGAGCCACACCTCGATCACGATCTTGAAGTCGGGATGGCCGAAGCCGGACCAGGCGGTTTCGATGAAGGCGCCGACCGGATCGCGGGCCTTGCCCTGCGCGGCGGCCTCGCGCAGGCGCGCGCCCATGGCGGTGCAGGCTTCTTCGAGCGTCGCGGCGAGCAATTGGGGCAGGCCGTCGAAATGATGAAACAAGGCGCCGCGCGTGACGCCCGCCCGGGCGCAGACCTCGACCGCGGTCGTCCGCCCATAGCCGCTGTCCATCAGCGATTGTTTCGTCGCCGCGATCAGGCGCGCTCGCATCGCCGCGCTGCGCGCGGCCTGTCCCTTCGCCGCGGGCATCTTGCCGGCTGCGGTTCGTTTGGCTATCATAAAACATACATACATGAATGTATGTAACTTGGCAAGCAATATCGCGCGGGTCCGGCGGACCGGGACGGGGAGTGGAAAACGGTGAGCACCAGCAAAATCCCGGCGGGAATCCTGATCGAGGCGGAGGATTTCGACGATTACGGCGGCTGGGTCCTCGACTCCCAGTTCGAAACGCAGATGGGCTCGCCCTATCTGCTGGCCCACGGCGCCGGCCATCCCGTCGCCGACGCGCGCACGACGGTCGCCATTGCCGATGCCGGCGAATACGAGGTGTGGGTCCGCGCCAAGGATTGGGTGCCCTCGCACCATCCGGGACGTTTCACGCTGTCGATCGGCGGCGTCACGCTGGACACCGAGTTCGGCGCCAACGGCCAGGACTGGTCCTGGCAGTCCGCCGGAACGGTCTCGCTCTCCCAAGGCGCCGTGACCCTCGTGCTGCACGATCTCACCGGCTTCGACGGCCGCTGCGACGCGATCTATCTGGGCAAGGGCGGTGCCGTACCGCCCAACGCGGTCGACGAGGCGAGCCGCAATTGGCGAAAGGCGCTGCGCGGTCTGCCGGACGCGCCGGCCGATGCCGGCGTGTACGACATCGTCGTCGTGGGCGGCGGCATCTCCGGCTGTGCCGCGGCCTTGACGGCGGCGCGTCTGGGCCAGCGCGTGGCGCTGATCCACGACCGGCCCGTCCTCGGCGGCAATGCCAGCAAGGAGATCGGCCTGATGCCGCGCGGCGCGCAAGGCGCGCTCTTGGCGGAGTTCGCGGCGCGCGCGCCCGACGGCGACCTTGTGGCGGCCGCGCTGTTGCAGGCGGAGCCGACCGCGTCGGTGTTTCTCGAGCACAGGATCGTCGCGGTGGCGGTCGAGAACGCGCGCATCGTCTCGGTCGACGCCGTCACGGCGCGCGGCGGGCATGAGCGCCGCTTCAAAGGCCGGATGTTCATCGACACCACCGGCACCGCGATGCTCGGCGTCCTGGCGGGTGCCGAAACATTGTTCGGCCGCGAAGCGCGTTCCGAATTCGGCGAATCCTATGCGCCGGAAACCGCCGACGATATGCACCACGGCAATACACTGTTCTTCCGCACCCGCATGGCCGACCACCCGGTGCCGTTCCCGGACGTGCCGTGGGCGACGGAGGTGTCGAAAGACTACGCCAATCTCAGCGGGCAATTGGTCAAGCCGGGCCTCGAGAATGGCGCGGGCCCCATTGCCGGCGCAAACCCCGACACGCCGGAATTCCAGTTCAGCAGCGAACCGACCGCGCCCTGGATGATGAAATTCCCCGCGACGCATTATTGGGAGTACGGCCAGTGGCTCGATCCCTACACGCAAGGCGAGCGCATCCGCGACTACCTCATGCGGGCGCTCTACGGGACGTTCTCGAACGTCAAGCGCCTGGAGCCGGAGAAATACGCCAACCTCGCATTCGATTGGGTGGCCTATGTCGCGGCCCAGGGCGAGTTCCGGCGCTACAAGGGCGATTACGTCCTGACCGAGAACGACGTGCGCGAGCACACACGGTTCAACGACACGGTGGTCGTCAACGACGGCGCGTTCTGCATCCATTGCGCCTGGAACCCGGGCGAGGGTCCCTACGACTTCCGGCTCAAGGACTGGATCTGGGACATGCGGGACCAGCAGCCTTATGGGATACCGTTCCGCTGCCTGTATTCGGCCAATATCGACAACCTGCTGATGGCCGGCAAGCACATCAGCGTCAGCCATGTCGCCAGTTCGTCGACCAAGTTCATGGGCAACGGCGCGCAGCACGGGATCGCCGTCGCCGCGGCGGCGACGCTGGCCAACCGATACGACACCACGCCGCGCGGCCTGTACGATCATCGCCTCGGCGAACTTCGAAACCTCGTGAGCGAACTGGGTTGCGACCACGCGCACGCGGCGAGCCAGCCATGAACGCGCCCATTGCCATGCCCGATGCCCCATCGCCGCGCGCGGCCTGCGGCATCTCGCACGCCCAGGAGAAGCAGATCGCGCGCGATTTGTCGCCCGCTATGGCGTGGCCAACCCTGGCCCTGGCGTTCGTCCTGCCTGCGAGTTTCGCCGTGCTCGCGGCGCTCGGCCTGGCGCGCATGCTGCCGCTTTGGGTCTGCACGCCCGCCCTCGCGCTGGTCTCTTATGCGCACTACACGCTGGTCCACGAAGCCATTCACGGCAATGTGGTGAGCCGTCCGCGCCATCTGGGCTGGGTCAACACCGTGGTGGGTTGGATCGGAGCGTTGGGCATGGGTGCGGGCTGGCCGGCGCTTCAGCGCACCCATGTCCTGCACCACGCCTTCACCAACACCGAGCGCGACCCGGACATCGCGGTGAAGGGCACCTTCGTGCAGCTCCTCCTCAAATGGGCCGTGATGGTGCCGATGTCGCTGTTGCCGATGGTCCTGCTGCGGTTCATCAGCCCGGCGCGGTACGAGCGGCTCGGCGGCATTCTCAGTCCGGCCGATATTGCGCAGGTCTCCGCCGTGACATTCGGGACGCTGGCCCTTTTGGCCGTTGCCGTCGCCACCGGTCATTTCGTCGACTGGCTGTGCCTGTGGTTCCTGCCCACGCGGCTCGGCATCCTGATCCTCAACATTTTCTTCCAATGGCTGCCGCATCATCCGTTCGACCGCACGGAGCGCTATCTCAACACCCGCGTCAGCCTGTGGTTCGGCGGCGAGATCCTGTTGCTGCAGCAGAACCTGCATTTGATGCATCATCTGTGGCCGAGCGTGCCGTTCTACAATTATGCGCGGCTGTACCGCGCCTTGCGTCCCGTGCTGATCGCCGAAGGCGCGCGGATCGAAGGCCTGCTGGTCGGCGCCCGCGCCAAAGCCGCGGTGCCGTAATCGCCAGCGGACTTTCCTCTCAAAGCAGACTTCCCTCCCACAACTTATCGCGCAAATCGGGCGTCGGATTGCGCCCTGTTTTCGACGTGCCGCCAACCCATTTTGAGCTATCCGGTTGCCAAGCCTGTGCAATCTAGGGTGGGGATAGAGGGGTCCGGAATCACGGTTTTTTCCGCCATTTCCCTACTTCCGGTTGTATTCTTATCCCACCCCCTGCAAAACTAGGATAACATTCCTCCGGACCGGCCAGCGACACGCCGGTCCAAGGCAACAGGGGATGTTTTTCATGGATCAGATGGACAGTGTTCTCACCGAGTCCGACGCGCTCGCGCCGTTGCGCGCCGGCATGACTCAGATCGTCGTGGCGCATGCCTATGGCGTGCCGCTCGACGACATCCGCGCCCCGGCGCGCGGCGCCAAGCAGGCGGCGCTGGCGCGCCAGATCGCGATGTATCTCGCGCATATCGTGTTCGCGATGAGCGTCAGCGCGGTGGCGCGCGGCTTCCGCCGCGATCCCACCACGGTGCGCCACGCCATCCAGCGCGTCGAGACGATGCGCGAGGATCCCGAACTCAACCGCACACTGGGCTGGCTCGAAGCGACGCTGCTCGGCGTCGCGGAGCAGCGGCCATGAGCGCGCAACTCAGCGACGGCGAGATCGCGCGCGAGGCGCGGCGCATCTTCCGCCCCTTGAGCGCGCCCGGCGCGCATCTGCGCCCCGCCGGCGACGGCGCATGGCGCGTCGCCTGCCGCGGCGCCGCGCGCATCGCGCCGGTGCCGGCGGCGATGGTCGAGGCGTTCCTCAAACGCGGCTGGCTCGCGCGCGCCGGCGAGCGGGAGAGTTATGTGCTCAGCGATGCGGGTCGCGCCTGGTTCGCGCGCACCCAGGCGCCGGACGATCCCTTCGCGGCCCAGCACCAGCTGCGCCGCGCGGCGACGATCCGCGACGACCAGGGCCTCGAGCGGCGCGTGACGGTCGACGATGCGGAATCGCCGCTGGCGCGGCTCAAGCTGCGCGGCCTGATCGATGCGGTGCAATTCGAGGCCGGCGAGAAGCTCAGGGTCGATTTCACGCTGGCGGGGCTCAGCCCGCGCCTCGGCATCGATCTGGCGGCGCCGATCCTAGGCGGCACGCGCGGCAAGGCTGCGCACCGGCTGCTCAGCGACACGGTGATCGCCGCCAAGCAACGTTTCTCGGCCGCGATGCGCGCCGCCGGACCGGGATTGTCGGACCTGCTGTTCGACGTCTGCTGTCACTTGTGCGGCCTCGAAGAGGCCGAGCGCGCCAAGGGCTGGCCCGGCCGCTCGGGCCGCGTCGTGCTCGCCATCGCGCTCGACCGCCTGGCAGAGCATTACGGCCTGCGCGTCCGCGGCACCGCGAAGCTGCGCGCCTGGGCGATGGAGGCGGGGGAGTGATGTCCAGGGACTTTGCTTTAGCGGCTTCGTGCAACCGCGCCTTCGAGAAACAGTGGCGACAATGCTTTGGCCGCCCAGTCTGGCATTTCGTCGAACACGATCTCGAACGCAGACCCGCTGTCCTCGTCTATCTCCTCATGCCGCCGAATTTCGCAAAAGGGCATCATGACGACTGGCTTGCCCGGCGCGTCGCGATAGGTGCTGTCGAAGAGAACGATGTAGTCACATTGCCGGATGGCGTCAGGCAGCAACGCCAAGGCACGCGCATATCGCGCAACGATGCGGTCTTCGGGAACGTCGTGTCCACCCATCGCAACGCGTTGCCGGACGTGATCGATGTTGAAGTCAGGAGATTCGGTAGCGACGAAATAAAGAATGTTGAAATATCCAAGCGCTCGCGATTTTTTCAACACCTCGATCTTCGAAGGATGCGACATCACCGTCTCGAACGAGAAACTTTTTCGCGTGTCGAGGCAATCCTGCCGCTGAGATTCAGCGAGCCGCTGCGCTTGCGCTACCCGCGCGGCATAGCTGCCATCCAAGGTCAGCGCAATGTCGTCGGGATTGATGTAGACGCCGAGATCGACGCCTTCGTCGCGAAATTGCTTTGTGAGTGTTGTCTTGCCCGAGCCGTTCGGTCCGGCGATCATCACCAGAACCGGCGGCACGGTCATGCCGACTGGCTGGTCTTCCGCGCTCTTTTGCTGACGCGCCTACTCTTGGGTGCTTTTTTTACCAAGCCGGAAAACTCGATGCCGGCGGCGCGCGCTTCCTTGTCGGCTTTTATCGATGCTCTTTCGGCGATCTTGGCCAATTCGCCAAACGTCAATGTCATCGGACTTTTCATCGCGCGATCATACGGCCAAATCGCGATGCGGTCGATACCTTGGAGTTTTTCACAGCCGCATCAAATACTTGTGCACGCCATCCAGCACGAGTTCGGATTTCTGGTTGTGCACCGTCGCCCGCATCGCGACGATGCCGGTCGTCTTCTGCCGCGTGAGCTCCGATATCGTCAGCGCGGGATACAGCGTGTCGCCCGGAAACACGGCCTTGAGGAATTTCGCATTCACCTCGATGAAGCCGATCAGCTTCTCGCCGATGACGTGCGGGAACAGGCCGGCGCCCGCCGCGGTGAAGCTCAGCACCTGCAGCCCATGCGCCAGAGGCGCGGGATAGCCCAGCCGCTTGCAGTATTCGACGTCGTAGTGGATCGGATGGTTGTCGAGACTGACGGCCTGGAACGCCGCGAAATTGGCGTCGCCGACGGTGCGCGAGGGCAGGGCGAAGACCTCGCCGACAGTCAGTTCATCAAAACCGCGCAGCGGCACCACGCGGTGGTCGGTGGGATCGAAGCTCATGGCGCATTGGCGCGTCCCGGCCTCGTACTGTCAATTCAGTGCATCGGCGTGCGGTTGGCGGCGAGGTCGGCGCGGACCTGATCCATGCTGCGGATCGCCACCGCCTGGAAGCCGTCGAGGATGGAGAGGCTGCCGGCGCAGGCCTCCTTGTGCGTGGCGCAGGCGTCCTGGGCGGCACCGCTCGCCTGGATCAGGGCGCCGATGCTGCTCGGCGCGGCGGCGGACAGGGCCGCGCCGGGCCGTCCGAAACCGAGATCCGGCTCATGCGGCATCAGAAACGAGACCAGGCCGATCCAGAAAATCGCGCGAAAGATCATGGCAGACACCTCATACGCCGCTCTATGCAGCGATCATGCGCGCGCCCCTTTTCCACGGCCTGAAATCAATCGATAAGATTCGAAACAATCCCGTATTTTCAGATACTTGCGAGCAATCGGGCTAACGAAAACCTGCGCTTTTCGGCGCCTCTTGATTTAAGCTTTGTGCGTATTTGAGACGAAGTTTGTTCGACTTCGAGACAAGTTTTTCGCGTCCTTGATTCAAATTTGAATCGAAGTGGCACGACGCGGGACAGGCCTGCGGAAATGCACGGCAAAGCCGTCAGGGTTGGCCGCCGCCGCCCGCCGCGCCGTAGATCTGCCCCGTGGCATAGCTCGCATCGCTGGCCGCGAGCTGCACATAGATGGACGCCAGCTCCGCCGGCTGGCCGGGCCGCCCCATCGGCGCCTGGCTTCCGAACTGCGCCAGCTTCTCCATCGAGGCGCCGCCCGAGACCTGCAGCGGCGTCCAGATCGGGCCGGGCGCCACGCCGTTGACGCGGATGCCCTTCCTGGCGAACTGCTTGGCGAGCGATTTCACGAAATTCATCGTCGCCGCCTTGCCCTGCGCATAGGCATAGAGTTCGGGCGAGGGATCGTAAGCCTGCTCGCTGGCCGTCGCGATGATGCAGGCGCCCGGCTTCAGATGCGGCAGCGCCGCCTTGATCAGCCAGTAGGGCGCGTAGATGTTGGTCTTCATCATCGCGTCGAACTCCTCGTCCGGCAGATCGAGGATCGACTCATAGCTCTGTTGGCGCGCCGCGTTGCTCACCAGAATGTCGAGGCCGCCCAGCGCGCTCGCGGCCTCATCGATCAGCGTGCGGCAGAAATCCTTCTCGCGCAGGTCCCCGGGCAGGGCGGCGGCTTTCACGCCGGCCTTCTCGATCAGCGCGACGACATCGCGCGCGTCGCGCTCCTCGGAAGGGAAATAATTGATCGCGACGTCGGCGCCTTCGCGCGCGAAGGCGATGGCGGCGGCGCGGCCCATGCCGGAATCGCCGCCGGTGATCAATGCTTTGCGGCCTTTCAGCCGGCCCGAACCCCGATAGCTCGTCTCGCCGTGATCGGGCGGCGGCTCCATCTCGCAGGCAAGTCCCGGCCAGGGCTGCTTCTGCTTCTTGAAGGGCGGCTTGGGATGCTTGTCGACGGGATTTTCAAGGGCGGACATGCGAACTCCGGGAGAAGGCCTTTGGAATAACGCGTGAAACCGCCGAACGGCGGCGCATGCTAGGCTTGGCGCCGCAAGGAGCATGTACGCGTGGACGATATCCTGTCCCTGGACGCCACCGGCCAGCTGCAGGCGCTGGCGGATCGCCGTATCGGTGCCAAAGAGCTGCTCGAGGCGGTCGTCGCCCGCGACGCGCGATTGTCGCCCTCCATCAACGCGGTCGTTGCGCGCGACTTCGATCGCGCCGCCACCGATGCGCGGCGCATCGACGAGCGCCGGGTCGGAGGTCAATCGCTCGGTCCGCTCGCCGGCCTGCCGATGACGGTGAAGGACACGCTCGATGTCGAAGGTCTGCCGGCTTCCGCCGGCCTGGCGAACCTGCTGGGCCGGATTTGCACCGATGCCGATCCGGTCGCGCGAGTCCGCGCCGCCGGCGCGATCATCTGGGGCAAGACCAACACGCCGGTCAAAGCCGCCGATTGGCAGACCTACAACGCGCTCTATGGCACGACCAACAATCCATGGGATCTGACGCGCACGCCCGGCGGGTCTTCCGGCGGTTCCGCCGCCGCGCTTGCCGCCGGCCTGACGGCGCTGGAGATCGGTGCCGACATCTCCGGATCGTTGCGCATACCCGCCGGCTTTTGCGGCGTCTACGCGCACAAGCCGAGCTATGGCCTCGTCTCGCAGCGCGGCCTGGTCCCGCCGCCCGATTCCGGCGGCGACATCGACCTTGCGGTGGTGGGGCCGATGGCGCGCTCGGCGCGCGATCTTGCGCTGCTGCTGCCGCTCATTGCGAGCACGCCGCTCGGCCCGGCGGAACCTGCAGTCCAACCCAAAGGTTTGCGCGTTGCGCTCTGGCTGGAAGCGCCAGGCTTTGCGCTCGACGGCTCTGTGCGGAACGTCATCGCGAAGTTTGCCGCGCGCCTCGCAGACGCCGGCGCCCATGTCGAGCCGGCTCCCTTGCCGGTCGACACAGAATACATGATGCGGACTTACGTCACGCTGCTGATGTCCGTGCTCGGCGCCGATCTGCCGCCCGGCACGCGCCGGCTCTATGAAGTCTTTCGGCCGGCCGCGAAGCTCGCCATGGTGCTGGGCGCCGGCGCGATGTCATGGCCGCACGCGCTGCTCGGGCAGATCGCACGGCCGGACGCTTGGCGCGCCGCCGACGCGGCGCGTGCCCAGATTGGCGCCGCGATGGCAGCGTTCTTCACGCGCTACGATGTCCTGCTGGCGCCCATCGCACCGGTGCCGGCTTTCCCCCATGACCACACGCCGTTCCTCGCGCGCAAGCTGAGGCTGTCGAGCGGACGCCGTATCGGCTACCGCGAGATGATGACATGGAACGCGCTCGCCACGGTCTGCGGCCTGCCGGCGACCGCCATCCCGGCCGGTCTTGACGAAAGCGGAATGCCGGTCGGCGTCCAGCTGATCGGCCCGCGCGGCGGCGATGCGCGCCTGCTGGCCGTTGCGCGGGGTATCGAGGAGCAACTCGGCGGCTTTATCCCGCCGCCGGCAATTCCACCGTCGCGGTGAAGCCCTTGCCCTTGTCGCTCGCGATCGCGAGCGATCCGCCATGCAGCTCGGCGAAGGCTTTCGCCAGCGTCAGGCCGAGGCCTGCGCCGTGCGCGTGATCGGTGGTCGCGCGCCCGACTTGCTCGAAGGGCTCGAGGATGCGCGCGAGGTGCTCCGCCGCGACGCCCGGCCCGTTGTCGGCGATGCGCAGGGCGATGCGGCCGTCCTTGACGCCGGCGCTCAACGTGATTTTCCCGCCCGCCGGCGTATAGGTCACGGCGTTGTCGATCAGCTGCGCGATCATCTGATTGAACGCATTCTCGTCGACCTCGGCGATCAGCCCGACCGGGCAGGCATCGGCGTCGATGACGATGGTCTTGGCCGCGGCACGCTCTTCGAACTGCTCCTTGGCGATCCACAGCGCGCCCGAGACGTCCATCCGCGCCAGGCGCGGTTCGAACTTCGCCGCCGCGATCTTGGTGAGGTCGAGGATCTGGTTGATCAGGCGCAGCAGATTGTGCCCGCCGGCATGGATCAGCGACGCGTATTCCTTCACCTGCTCCGGCCCGAAGCGCTCGGCCATCTGGCCCAGGAGGTCGGAGAACCCGATGATCGCGTTGAGCGGCGTCTTGAGCTCGTGGCTCATGGTGCGCAGCAAGGTCTTCTTGGCGCTGTCGGCGCCCGCCGCCGCCGCGTCCAGCCGCCGCGTCAGGTCGGCGAGATAGGTCGCCTGGGTCGCCGCCGCGTCGCGCGAGCTGGCGAGCTCGGCCCGCGTTTTTTCCAGCGAGGCTTCGACGCGGCGCTCGTCGGTGATGTCGGTGAGCACGGTGACGTGCCCGTCGCGGGTGCGCCGGTCGCGCACCAGATAGGCGGCGCCCGATTTCATCTCCAGCGTCATCGCCCCGGTCGAGGCGTTGTGCAGGTCGATGCGCCGCTCGATCCAGGCATTGGCGTCGCCGTCGATCCGCACCCGTCCCGCCTGCACCGCGGCGCCCAGCATCGAACGGAAATCCATGCCGCGCATCGCTTCGAGCTTCTTGCCGTGCAGCGCCGCGTAATCCTGATTGCACACCACCAGCCGGTCGCGCGCATCGAAGAACGCGAAGGCATCGGCGGACAGTTCGATCGCGGTCTCCAGCCGGCCCAGCGCCTGGCGCGCCGCCGTCACGTCGCTCCACAGCGCGATCCAGCCGCCGCCGGGCACGCGCCGCGATTTCACCTCCAGCATGCGCCCATCGGCGAGCGGCAGGTCGAACGGCTTGAAGTCGCCGTCGGTCAGCTGCGCGCGGCGCCGCGCGACGAACGCGTCGATCCCGCCGGCCAGCGCCTCGCCTGCGATCTCGCCGGCTTCCAGCCGCACGATCTCGCCATAGCGCCGGCCCATCAACGCGTCGCGTTTGGGCAAAGCGCGGAACAGATAGTCGAAATGCTGGTTGGCGTAGGTCAGCCGTTCATCGGCATCGTACATCGTGATCGCGACGCGCAGGCAGTCGAGCGCCGCCAGCAGCGCCGGCGATGCGGCGGCCGCGTCCAGCGCCTCTGCTTCGGGCGCGCGCACTTTCTGTGCCGTTGCCGTTCCCACGAAAATCCCCAGGCCGGCGGGGATGGTCGGGGGGAACCTCTTGCCGTTTGGTTAGGCGATACCGGACTCCGCCCGAATCGCGTCATCATCCCTAACAAGCGGTAAACCGCTACCGCCACAGGTGTTGCGAATTAACGAACGAAAGTGGCCGCCGTTGAAGGTTCGTTAAGCTTGGCAACCCATCCTGAGGCATAGGTAGTGGTCCTGAGTCGGCGAAGCGCTAATGGCCGTTAAGAACAAAAATCCCGCCCCCGCTGCCGATGGCCGCGCCTTGCGCCGGCTGTTCGTGTCGGTGCAGGCGTCGAAGGCGGTGGTCGGCGCGGTGCTGAGTCTCGCCTTCGTCTCGCTGGTCGGCCGCCCCGACGCGGCGGAAGCCATCGCGATCGCCGGCCTGATGGCGCCGGCGGTGTTGGCGCTGCTCGCGTTCACGCGGCTGCCGCTGGCGATCCTCGAATCCACCGCGCTGGCGATCTTCGCCGTGCTGATCGGCTATCTCGCGGCGCTGACGGGCGGCGTGCTGTCGCCGCTGGTCGTGTGGTTCGCGCTGGTTCCCGCCGAGGCCGCGCTGGCCGGCGGCCGCCCCGCCGTGTTGCGCGCCGCCGCCGCCGCCGCCGTGGCGCTTGCCGTCGTTGCCGCCATCGGCGCGCTGGGCGCGCTGCCGGTGTCGCGCCTGCCGGTGCCGCTGTGGGAGATCTATGCCGTCTCGGTGCTCGCCGCCGTGATCCAGGCCGCGCTGGTCGCCGCCGCGGCGCAGGATCGCCAGCGCGCCGCCGACGAGGCCGCCGCCGAAGGCGCCGCGATGTACCGTTTCCTCGCCGACAACGCGATGGACCTGATCACGCGCCATTCGTCGGACGGCCGCATCCGGTTCGCCAGCCCGGCGGCGCAGGCGATCCTCGACATGCCGCCGCAGGAACTGCTCGGCCTCGCGCCCTCGGCGCTGGTCCATCCGGACGACCTCAAGCTGATGCAATCGGCCTTCATGGAATCGGCCTATTACGCCCGCGCCGCCTCCGCCGAGGTGCGCATGAAGCGCCGCGACGGCTCTTATGTCTGGGCCGAAATCCGTTGCCGCCCGGCGCCGCAACAGCATGGCGAGGCGTCCGACATCGTCGCCGTGACCCGCGACATCACCGAGCGCAAGGCGCAGGAGCGCGAGCTGATCGCGGCGCGCGACGCCGCCGAGGGCGCCAACCGCGCCAAGTCGAGCTTCCTGGCGAATATGAGCCACGAGCTGCGCACCCCGCTCAACGCGATCATCGGGTTCTCCGAGGTGATGACGCACGAGATGTTCGGACCCGTGGGCAGCCCGCGCTATCTCGAATATTCCCGCCTGATCCACGAATCCGGCAATCACCTGCTGGAGCTGATCAACTCGGTCCTCGACATGTCCAAGATCGAGGCCGGCAAGCTGGAGCTGTTCGAGGAGGTGTTCGACCTCACCGACGTGGCCGAATCCGCAGTGCGCTTCGTCAAGCTTCCCGCCGAGCGGGCCGGCGTCGCGCTCAGGCTGAACGTCGAGCCCGGCGCGCGCAGCATCTTCGCCGACAAGCGTGCCATCAAGCAGGTGCTGATCAATCTCCTCACCAACGGCGTCAAGTTCACGCCGCGCGGCGGCGACGTGCGCGTGCACGCCGCGCTGGGCGCGCGCGGCATCGAGATCACGGTCGCCGATTCCGGCGTCGGCATCTCGGCGAAGGACCTCGAACGCCTCGGCAAGCCGTTCGAGCAGGCTGAGACCGAGCACGTCCGCGCCAAGGAAGGCACCGGCCTCGGCCTCGCCCTCGTCAAGGCGCTGGCGGTCATGCATGGCGGCGAGGCGACGATCGAATCCGTGCTCGGCGAGGGCACCACGGTGCGCCTGCGCCTGCCGTTCGCCGCGGTCGGCGAGAACGGCGAACGCGTCGCCAAGGAAGCCAAGATCATCCCGTTTCGCGCGGCATGATTGGAGACATCGCAGGTTTCTGCTAATTATCCGGCATGACGGAAGAGGGCAGCAAACTCGCCTTGGAAATATTGCGCGACATATGCGCATCGCAGGAACGCACCGAGCAGCATATCGGTCATATCAAGGTGTCCTTGTCGTCGATCGAGCATCTCCTTGGTCGACAGCAAATGCATATTGCTGCCGCAAATGAACGCCTCGACCGCATGGACGCGCGCATTGGCCGAATGGAGCGCCGGCTGGAACTGATCGGCGCTTAAAGTGACCCCACGCCTCAAAGCCGGGATATTCGTTCGCGCCCTCATCCGCCGTGCCGAGGTCGAAGGCGCCCAGGCCTATGTCGTGCGCAAGGGCTCGGAAGAGGCCGGCGCCATCGTGCTGAAGATCTCGCGGCTCGACGGCACCGCCGCGGTGCTCAACCAGGCGCGCAACGGCGCGGGCGATCTGGTCTGGGCCCGGCCGCTGGGCGACAATCCCGAGGACGAGAAAGCCCGCGCCTGGTTCGAGCGCCAGGTGAAATTCGACCCCGATTTGTGGATCGTCGAGATCGAGGACCGCCAGGGCCGCGCCTTCGTCGACGAACCCATCGTGTGATAGACTCGGCCAAAACGGACAATCGGGGGAAACGATGCAATCTCGCTTCTGGTTCGGTCTTGCCTGAGCGGCGCTCTGCTCGCCGGCATGTCGGCGCGCGCCGACGACATCCCGCTCGATCCCAACGGCTTCACGGCCTATATCCAGCAGAAGCTGCAACTCTATTCCGCCGCGCCGGTGCGTGTGACCGGGCCGTTCGCGGTTGCCATAGGCGCGCAGAGCGGCGCCAACCTCGTCTACGATTTCAAGCCGCTGCACGACGCCTGCGTCGCGGCGCCGGCGCAATGCGCCGACAAGGCCCACGATTACGTGCAGGACACGGTGCGCCGTTTTCCCTCCGCCAATGCCGGCACGGCGCCGAGCCAGTCGCTGCCCTCCGACCGCGATGCCTTCATGGCGACGCTCGCTGCCGAGCTCGCCCAGATGCTCCCCGCCGACAAGGTCGAGGTCGACGGCATGACGCTCAACGTCACGCGGCCCGGTGGTCACGCCATCCCGTTCGACCAGAACGGCTATTACAAGCTGTGCGGCCAGTCGAATTTCCAATGCGCCGCGCCGATGCGCCAGTCGCTGGTGCGCACCGCGGCGTGGCTCACGCCGCTCGAGCCGGCACGGCTGCGCGTCTCGCTGCACGTCATGGCGAGCTGCAACATCATCGCCTCGGTCGGCAACACGGTGACCTGCCACATCACGCCGGGGCACGAGCCGATGGCGCCGATCTTCCGCCGCGCCTTCGCCAATCTCGAGGAGATTTGCTACAAGCAGCTCGACGACGGCACCACCGCGCCCGCGACCAATGCCGACCGGCACGATCTGGATCTCGACGTCGATGGCGCGCTCGACCGCTGCGACGCCGGCGCGCGCGACGCGCTGGGCCCTTTGCCCGCCACGCTGCCCGCGCCCAGTGCCGATGGAATCGGCACCCTCAGCGGACCCTACGCCGCCTCGCACGCGATCTTCGCGTCCGAATGGCCGCGGGTTGCGGCGGCCAATGGCGGCCATCTGATCGTCGCCGTCCCGACGCGCGACATGCTGCTCTACATGAACGGCGATAGTCCGGCGCAGATCGCCGCGCTCGGCACACGGGCCGCGGCGCTCGCCACCGCTTCGCCGCTCGGCATCAGCACCGACGTCTATCGCTGGACCGGCGACGGCTGGTCGCTCGCCACCGATGGCAGCACGATGCCGACCGAACCCGTCGGGTCGACAGACGTCCTGCCGCATGTCCATTGAGGCGCCCGACGCCGCGATGCTGGCGCCGGTCGCGAAGATCGCGCGCTTCATCGCCGGCGGCGGCGAGGAGAACCTCTCCGCCTTCGCCGAGCGCGGCGTCGCGATCCTGGAGAATTTCGCGCCTTATCTGTTCACCGGCCCGGACGCGGTGGCGCGCTGGGCGGCGGGGATGCGCGCGCATGCGCAAACCCTCAGCTCCATGCAGCACAGCTTCGGCCAGGCGCAGGATTTCACGGCCGATGGCGACACCGCCTATTTCTCGCTGCCGACGCGTTGGCGGGGTGCCTCCAAGGGCGTGGCCTTCGAGGAAGACGGCGGCTGGGCTTTCGTGCTGATCCGCCAAGGTGGCGAATGGCGCGTGCGCAACTACGCCTGGGCGGTGACCAGTATCGTTCGGCTATAATTTGTCGGCGGAATCCAGCATCTCGCGAAGGTCCTTGAGCCGCTGGTTGGTCAGGTCGATCCAGCAGCTCTGATACGACAATCCCGCCAGCGTGCCCGGCCCGTCGTGATCGTAGTCGTAATGGCACTGCGCATCGCGGAATGCGAGCCAGGCGCGCTGCGCCTTGGTCAGGTCTGCGTTGAGCGCCGGGTTCAGCTTGGCGCGCAACCGGCCGTAAAGATCGTTCAGGATCTTGTCCTGCCGGTCCATCTCGGTCTTGCCGCACACCTTCATGTCGAAATCGCCGCCGCTCGATGTGTCGAGGCAGTGCTGATATACGCCACCGGCGGCAAAGGCAGACGGCGCGCCCAGCAGCAGGACAAGGCTCAAACCCGCCGGCCATTTCATCATGTCGTGCATGCGCAAGTCTCCGTGCCGCATCTTATCATCACACGATGCCGGTGCGCGATCCCGCTGCCGGCTGCGCGTTGCCCGGGGAAAGACCCCGGCGATCCGCAGGTCCCGATGCTCAAACACCTCGGATGACGTGCCGCGCGGCAACATCACTTTCGCGTCAGGCGCCGCAATCGCCTTCACCCTTTATCGCTCCCGCCCTACGCTGCTGCGTCGCGCGGAGACATCGCATGCGGTTTGCGCTTTATATCGTCACGGCGGTTCTGCTTGCGCAGGCCGCACGGGCCGAGCCCGTTGCCGACGACATCTTCCTCGCCAAGCCGTCCGACGCCGTCGCTGCCAGGCTGGTGAATGCGCGCTTCGGCGTGCCGGGAGCGGAAGACGCTCTGCGCGCCGCGCTTGCCGCCAAGACCGGCAGCGCTGCGTCCATCGCCGCCGGCTGGGCGTTCTTGTGCAAACGCGACTACGGTCGCGGCGATTACCCCCGCGACGTCGCCGATTGCCGTGCCGCGATGGTGGCCGATCCGAGCAAGCCCGACGACCGCACGATCCTGCCCAGAGCGCTCGGCACCACGCCGGCCATCACGGTGCACGGCAGCGCGCGCGTTGCGGTCGGCGCGGGCGATACCGTTCCCGTCCGGATCGGCCGCGTGCGCACCACGGCCATCGTCGACACGGGCGCCGAGATCGCGGTGATGATGGACAGCGTGGCACGCGGCGCCGGCGTGCGCTTCCTCGGCGACTCGGGCAAGGTCGACACCACTACCGCCGGCGTGAACGGCCGCAGCGGGATCATCCCGCGCGTGGTCATTGGCGGCGCGGCGATCACGAACATCCCCGTCCTCGTGCTGCCCGACGCGGCGCTCACCTTCGACGACAGCAAATTCAAGCTGCCCTTCGTCCTCAGCCTCTATGCCGTGGCGCCGTTCGGGCGGATCGCCTGGCTCGATCACGGCAAGGTCCTGGCGCTCGGCGCCGCGGCGCCGCAGGCGGCAGACGCGTCCGTGCCCGTGTTCTGGCATCCGCTCGGCATCGGCATCGCGCTCGACGGCCCGGGCGGGCGCCGCGCCGCCCATTTGGACACCGGCTCCGACACCACCTATCTGTTCGAGCGCAGCCTGGATCTCGTCTCCGAAGCCGAGCGCGCCGCGGCGACGCAAGGCACGCGGCGCATCGGCGGGGTCGGCGGCGTCGTCACGCAGAATGTCCGCAAGCTCCCCACCGCGACGCTGACGCTGGATGGCCAGCCCCTGGTGCTGACCGACGTCGACGTCGATACCCAAAGCACCTCCGGCGAGGCGGCGCGGATCGGCGGGGATATCTTCAAGCGCTACGGGACAGCGGTGCTCGATTTCGGCAGGATGCGGTTCTCCCTGCAACCGTAACCGGTGGCGCCGAACCCATGACGCTCTACAATCTCATCGCCGGACAAAGCCGCGACCGGCTGGCGGCGCTCAGCGACGGCGTCTTCGCCTTCGCGATGACGGTGCTGGTGCTCGACCTGCACGCGCCGGCCGTCGCGGCGATCCATTCCGAGCACGCGCTCGGCCACGCATTGCTGGCGCTCGCGCCGCGCCTCCTCACCTTCCTGATGAGCTTCATGACGCTCGGCATCTTCTGGGTGGGGCAGCAGACCCAGCACGCCGCGCTCGACCATACCGACCGCTCCTACACATGGTGGCACATCGGCTTCCTGATGGCCGTGTGCCTGCTGCCGTTCTCGACCGATCTGCTGGCGGAGTTCATCACCTTCCGCACCGCGCTCCTGGTCTATTGGCTGAACATCCTGCTGCTCGGCCTTCTGCTGCTGGCGAGCTGGTATCGCGCCAAATGGTTCGGCCTGGTGTCCAAGGAGGCGCCGCCCAACATCGACGACGCCTTCATCCACCGCATCCTGTTGGCGCAGGCGCTTTATGCATTCGGCGCGGGCCTCTGCCTGTTCTCGACCTGGTGGAGCATCGGCTTCATCGTCGCGGTACAGCTCAACTACGTCATCGCGCCGCGCGTCTGGCCGTTCAACCGGCTCTGATCACCGCGCGATCAGCCACAGGATTGGCACCGTCGCCGCGATCAGCCCGCCCAGGATGACCGGCGCCGCGATGCGCTCGGCCCGCGACCAGCGCCGCCAGTCGCGTTTGATGTCGTCCAGGGGCGAGTGGTGCGCCCGGTGCGAGGCTGTCGCGTGCATGAACGGTCTCCGCTCAGTGACGGCGCGAAGGCTCGCGCCGTAGGCGCCGCGGAACAATTGCGGAAAACCGCGTAGGCAAAAGCCCTGAGCGCCTATTGCTCCTTGGGCGCCACCGGCGTCCAGGCATTGGCGCGGGCGCGCGCCTGCTCCCAGGTCACATCGGTCAGGACGGCATCCAGCCGCGCTTGCAAGGCATCCGAAATGTTCGGCAGGCCGAGCGCGAAGCGCTGTCCGTTCGCGCGATAGATCAACGCCCAGGTGCCTGCCTGCAACGGGTCGCGGGCCACGCCCACGCCGTCGAGATACATCTCCACCAGGCTGGCCTGTGCCTTGGGCAGGTTGTGGTTCGCGGCTTTGAGCATGAAGACCGCGGCTTCCTGCTGACTCGCGGTCCGCTGCGGTTCCGCCTGGGTCTTGGCGACGTCGAGCAGGCACAAGCCGAGATTGTACTGCGAGAGTTCATAGATGTCGCCGTAACTCACCATGCGGCGAAGGATCGGGATCGCCTCGTCGCACTTTCCGGCCAGCCGCAAATCCTCGGCCTTGCCTTCCGGATCGGGCGGCAGACTCTGGGACGGCACCAGGTGCGATTCATCGCCGCCGCCGCCACCTTGCATTTGCGCCGCGGCCGGAAACGTCACGCAAGCGGCGACCGCCGCAATTGCAAGCCCATATCTGCGGACCATCCCATGTCTTCCCGCTGCCCCACCGCCATTTTTTACGGCAACCGCACGCGGCTCGTCCATCCCAGGGCACGCGGCCGGCACGCGGAAATGGTCACACCACCGGCGCTAGGATTGTCGCAGCACCTTGCGAAAGAACACGACGCGTTCGGTCTCCTCGAAGCCCAGCGCGCCATGCATCGCGTGGCTGTCCGTGTTGTCGAACAGGGCATCCGAGCCGAGCTCGGTGCAGCCCTGCGCCGCCGTCCACGCCTCGACCGCGCGCGCCAGCGCCCGCGCCACGCCCAGCCGCCGCGCGGCGGGAACGACATAGATCGCTTCGAGAAATCCCACCGGCGAGGTCTCGCAGCCGTTCACATAGTCTGTGCGCAACGCGACCTCGGCAAAGCCGAGCGCCGCGCCGCCCGCGCCGCGCGCGATGAAGCCGGCGCCGCGCGCCGGCTCCGCGAGGATCCGCAGGACGTCGCCATGGTGATCGTCGGACGCCCCATGCAGCGCCGCGCGCAATGCGAGCCAGTCCGCGATATCGGCGCTCGTCGCGATCTGCACACGTTCGGTCATGCTCGAAACCGGTACTCGTTTTGCCGCATCCGACAAGTTGCGCTACACTGCCGTCGCAAACAAGGCCGCGCCCATGAAGCACGAACGCATCGAGATCAATCCTGACATTATGGTCGGTAAGCCGGTTATCAAGGGCACGCGAATTCCTGTCGATATGATTCTGCGCAAGCTCGGCGCCGGTCTGTCGGTCGAAGACATTCTGGAAGATCACCCGCATATCACGCGTGAGGACATACTGGCGGCGCAAGCCTTCGCGGCGGATTACATTGCGAAGGAAGCCATGTCGGGATAGCAGCCATGCGCTGGCTCGCCGACGAATGCGTTGCGCCGGAAATCGTGCGGGCGCTTAGGCTCGATGGTCACGAGGTTGTTTCGGTACTCGAGGATTTTCCCGCCATGCCGGACACATCTGTCATGGCAATGGCGGCACGTGAAAATAGACTACTCCTGACTGAGGACAGCGATTTCGGCGAGATGATTTTCAGGCGCGGTTTTCGCCCGATCGCGGCCGGCATTGTTTTCATTCGCGTGTCGAGCGAACGCCGCGACACGAAAATCGCGAAATTACGGGACGCAATCGCCGAATATGGCGACCGGCTGATTGGACTTCATCTTGTAATCGGCGAGAACCGCACCCGTGCCAGGGCTTTGCCGCCGGGTTAGGCGTTGCGCCTTCGCGTAGTCCCCGCTAAACCCCGCCCGTCATGACCACGCCTGCCGCCCAATCCGCTCGCCGCCGGACCTTTGCGATCATTTCGCATCCCGACGCCGGCAAGACGACGCTGACCGAGCACATCCTCCTGCTCGGCGGCGCGATCCATGCCGCCGGCCGCGTCAAGGCGCGCGGCGAGGCGCGCCGCGCCAAATCCGACTGGATGAAGATCGAGCAGGAGCGCGGCATCTCCGTCACCTCCGCCGTCATGACCTTCGAGTACGAGAATGCGATCTTCAACCTGCTCGACACGCCGGGCCACGAAGATTTCTCCGAAGACACCTACCGCACGCTGACCGCCGCCGACAGCGCGGTGATGGTGATCGACGCCGCCAAGGGCATCGAGACGCAGACCCGCAAGCTGTTCGAGGTCTGCCGTCTGCGCGACATCCCGATCATGACCTTCGTCAACAAGATGGACCGCGAGGCGCGCGATCCCCTCGAGCTGCTCGACGAGATCTCCGACCAGCTGCAGCTCGAATGCGCCCCGATGGTGTGGCCGGTCGGCATGGGGCTGAACTTCCGCGGCACCGTCGATCTTTTCACCGAGGAGTTCTCGCCGTTCGGTGGCACCGCGAAAATCTCGGGCGACGCGATCACAAAGCTTCTCTCCGCCGAGGACAAGGCCAGGCTCGACGAGGACGTCGAGCTCGTGCGCGCCGGCATGCCGCGTTTCGATCACGGCACCTATCGCGAGGGCCACCAGACGCCGGTCTATTTCGGCTCGGCGCTGAAAAATTTCGGCGTCCGCGACCTGCTCTCGGCGCTCGCGGTCAACGCCCCGCCACCCGGCCCCGCGCCGACCCAGGGCCGCGCCGTCGAGCCGGCCGACGGCGAAGTCACCGGCTTCGTGTTCAAGGTCCAGGCCAACATGGATCCCAACCACCGCGACCGTGTCGCCTTCCTGCGCCTCGCGAGCGGCAAATTCCGCCGCGGCATGAAGCTGACGCAATCGGGCACCAAGAAATCCATCGGCGTGCACAACCCGATCCTGTTCTTCGCCCAGGAGCGCGAGACGGTCGACGAGGCCTGGCCCGGCGACATCATCGGCATTCCGAACCATGGCGTGCTGCGCGTCGGCGACACGCTGTCGGAATCGGGCGAGATCGTGTTCACCGGCATCCCGAACTTCGCGCCGGAAATCCTGCGCCGCGTCCGCCTCTCCGATCCGATGAAGCAGAAGCATCTCACCCGCGCCCTCGAAAGCCTGGCGGAAGAGGGCGTGACGCAGGTGTTCAAGCCGCAGATCGGCGCGCAATGGATCGTCGGCGTGGTCGGCCCGCTGCAGCTCGACGTGCTCAAATCGCGGCTCGTCGCCGAATACGGCCTCGACGCCGATCTCGAACCCGCGCCCTACGAGACGGCGCGCTGGCTCTCGGGCTCGGACGCCGACATGGAGAAGTTCGCGTCGTCGAACCGCGGCGGCATGGCCACCGACCGCGACGGCGCGCCGGTGTTCCTGGCGAAGAGCGCCTGGGAGATCGGCTACGTCGCCGACAAATTCCCGAACGTCAAATTCGCCAAGACCCGCGAACGCCACGACGTGAACGGCTAGGCTTTCTTCAGCGTCACCACCACCGCGCGCGCGTTCTTGTTCGCGTTGGGATCGACGAAGGTCGTCTTGACGATCGTTCCGTCGTCCTTGACGCCGGCATCCGTGAGTACCTTGACCGCGGCGTCGGCGCGCGCCGTGGCGATCGCGGTGGTTTTCCCGCCATCCGCCTTGCCGACGACCGAGATCGAGGCATAGCCGCCCTTCTGGAACAGGGCCGCGAGCGCCTGGATCGCCGCGACATCTTTCGCGGAGAGCGTCTCGCCGGAGGCGAACAGGGCGGTCGCCGATTCGTTCGGCGTCGTCGTCGCGCTGCTCGGCTTGTCGCCGCAGATCGAGGTCGGCGTCGCCGATTGCGTTCCGCTCTGGTCGAGCTTGGCGTTCTTGTATTCGGCGTCGCACTGCGCCGCCTGGGCCCCGGCGTCGGATTGCATCTTCAGGATCGCGTCGTCCCAGGTCCCGGCGACGAAATAGGCGTACAGGTCGGTCGCCGCCTCGTTCATGGTCTTGTAGCCGGTGGGCGCCGCGGCATTGCCGGGCGTGGTGGCGTTGAGGTTCTTCTGGATGACCGTGGCCCAGGAGGCGCGATCCTTGTCCATCTGCAGGAGGATCAGGGCGATCGAGTTCTTGTAGAGCAGATCCTGGTCGGCGGTCGCCTTCAGTCCGTTGACGCCGGCGATGATCGCGCTCAGGACCTTGGTCGTGCCCGGCGCGGTGAGCGTTCCGGCGACGCCCAGGCCCGACACCGCGGCGTCCGCCAGCGTGTTGCCCGTCGTCGTGAGCGCGAACAGATCGTGGCGATAGTCGAAATAGCGCCGGTCGATCAGCAGCCGGATCGCCTCGGTGCATTTGCGGATCGCGGCCGGATCCGTCGCATCCGCGTCCGGACAGGCGCCGAGCAGGCCGGTGTCCGCGTCCGGCTTGGGAATGAGCAGCGCGGAATCGCCGATCAGCGGCCCGCCGGTGCGGACCTCCTTGAACGTCTGGCATCCGGCGCTGGTCAGCGTAAGTGCGGCCAAAATGGCTGGCTTGAGAATTTTCATGGCGACCCCTCTTCCCGTTTCGCTTGCGGCCTGCCGTCTTGAAGCAGGCCGAGCGAGCGGACTTTAGGGACGCGCCGCAAGCGCCGCCGTGACGGCCATCACGGCGGATGCGTTCGCGGCGGGCGGCTTGGACTATTTCGTCAGGAAATCCATCACCAGCTTCACCGTGGCGTCGGGATTTTCTTCCATGATCCAGTGGCCGGAGGCCGGGATCACGCCGCCTTTGACGTTGGTCGCCACCGCGTTCAGCTCGTCCACCATATGCGCGCCGTAGGATTTCTCGCCGCCCAACGCCAGCACCGGGATGGTCAGCTTGCCCTGCGCAAGGAAGGCGCGGTTGTCGATGCCGTCCTGCGGAAAGGCGACGAATTGCTCGAACGCATCGTGGATCGCGTGCGGCCTGGCATAGAGCGCCGCGTAGTGCTGGCGGGTCTGCTCGTCGATCCGCTTGGGGTCGTCCGACAGCTCGTTCCAGAAGCGGTCGAGATAGATGCGCTCGCGCCCCGCCACCAGCCGCTCCTCGTCCGGGCCGTGGAAATTGAAATGCCAGGTCTTCGGGTTCGAGAGCTGCGCCGCCCAATTGCCGACGCCGGGCAGCGGCGCATCGATCACCACCCACTTCGTGATGCGGGCGCGATACTGCGCCGCCAGCGCATAGCCGACCATGTTGCCGATGTCGTGCGTCACGAGCTCGGCCTTGTCGACCTTGAGCGCGTCCATCACGCCGGCGATGTCGCGCGCCTCGTTCGCCTTGGTGTAGCCGGTGTCGGGATGCGCCGACAGGCCCATGCCGCGCAGATCGGGCACGATCACGGTGTGGTCCTTGACCAGTTTGGCCGCCAGCGGCGCCCACATGTCGCCGCTGTCGCCGAAGCCGTGCAGCAACACGACGGCGGGTCCGCTGCCACCGACGCGGACATACAATGTCGTGCCGTTGGCCGCGATGTTGCTGGTCTTGAAGCCGGGCGGGAAGGGCAGCACGCGCGCCGCGGCCGGCGCGGTGGCCAGGACAAGCGCGATCAGGGCGCCGGTGAAGATGCGAGACATGAAAGAAGAACCCCCGGTGAAATGTCCGGGCAGGCTAGCACGAAATCTCCGCGTGTCAGGCGGCGTGTTCGATGCCGTGCGCGCCGTCGGCGCGGGCGCGCCAGAAGGCGAGGAGATGCGCCGCGCCGTTCGCCGGCACGCGGTCGAACACGGTCAGCATCGCGAAGTTCTCGTGCACCGAACGCACCGGTCCGGTCAGGATCGCCATGGCGGAGAAGGCGGGCCGCCCGATCCCGGCGCCCTTGCACAGGGTCGCGAGCGCGCGTGCGTCATGCACGATGTCGCGCGCGACGCTTGCCGGCACCGCGGCGATGCCGGCCAGCGCCGCCGCGAAATCCTCGGACACCCGCGACGCCGACAGCAAGGCCTCGGCATTGAGCACCACCGGTACGGCAGCGGCCTCGGCGTCGTTGCGCGCCAGGATTGCGTCCTGCATCGCCGGACTCGCGGCGAGGAAGAATTCATTGAGCAGGGTCAGTGGGAATTCGTCGCGGCCCTCGAAGCGCGCGGCCAGCGCGGCGCGCGCCGGGGCGTCGACCTCGCGCACGATCTTCTCCAGCAGGGCGCCGAAGGTGCCGCGCATCGCTTGCGGGTATTGCGCCGGCCAGTCGAGCAGCAGGTCGGCGACCTCGCCGGCCAGCGCGACGCGCTGCTCGCGGCCCTGGGCCGCCAGCTCGAGCAGATGGCTCAACCGTTCTTTCGCCGTCGGCATGCAAAGTCCCCGTACTGCGGCGACTGTAGCGGCAAGACGTTAACGTTCTGTTTGCCTTGGCGGGGTGGCATCAAGGACGACACTGGCGCGGATGGCGTCCAGCACGGCGAACAGCGCCGCCCGGTCGAACGGTTTTTCACTCTTCGCCTGGTCCGAATCCGCGGCGTGATAGCCGATCGTGTAATGCACCGCGACGCAGGGCGCGGTGGAGATGCGCCAGACAAAATCCTCGTAGCTGTACCAGCCGCCCGGATCGTCGCCGGTCATGTGCGCATAGTCGGGCCGCTCGGCGTCGAGGCGGGAGCTGAAATCCGGCGGCGGCGCGGCGATGAACTGCCAGGCGGCGCACACCGTGCGCGACGGCGGCAAGGGCAGGATCAGGACGCGGACGTCCTTGCTCGACAGCGTCGTGCCCGGCTGGAGATCTTCCACCGGCACGATGGCCAGCGCCGCAAGGCGCGGCGGCGGGTCGTCGCCGGTGGGATAGTCGTCGTCGTGATAGGACGGATCGGCCTTCCACCCGGCGGGGAAGGACACGCGAAAGCCGCGCGCATCGTGATAGCTATGCCAGCCCGTGGGCGCGGCGGCGCAGGGCAGGGCGGCCAGGACCGCCACGACCGCTGCGATGCGCCGCCCCGCCACCGTTAGCGCGCGGGCTTCAGCGACGCGACGATCTCGTCGAGCAAGGCGAACAGCTGGCGGCGGTCGAATTGCGGCTCGGGATGCGGCGCGTGCAGCGGCGTCTGGCGGTAGACCAGCGTGACCTGCACCGCGAGGCACGGCGTGCGCGACACCATCTGCACGATGTGCTCGATCGCATAGACGTCGCCGGGCTCGGCCAGCGTGTGCGCCATCACCGGCGTGTCCTGGATGGTCTGCGTGGTGTAGTCGGGCGGCGGATCGGCGAGGAAGGCGTTCGCCTGGCAGGTATCGCCGGGCCGGGCCGGCTCGACCGCAAGCACCAGGCTCTTGCTGTCCAGATTGGTGCCGGGCTGCAGCTCGGCTGTCGGCGAGATCGCCAGGCCATAGCGCACGTCGTCCGCATCGCCCTGGCCGAAGCGATAGCCCTTGTCGGCATATTGCGGATTGACCGTCCAGCCGTCCGGATAGGCGATCGAGAAATGCCGCGCCGAGTCGTAATAGACGTGCCAGCTCGCATCGATGGCGAAGGCCGGCGACGCGGACAAAAACAGGGCTGCAAGGCCACTCAGGAAACGGACGAACGACATGCTCTCTCCACGCGATGCGCGACGATAGCAGATCGGGGGCGTCGCGTCAGCGATGCCGGCACGCGCCGCCATGGCGGATTCGCGCGCGCGCATTGTGCGCCATGCAAGCATTCGGAAAGGTCTTCCAGTGCCCCGCTTGCGTCGCCGCGCAGACCGGCTGGTAGATCATCGGGCACATCGGCATCGGCCGGGCCCCTGACGCGGTGGCTGCCAGCAGGAGCGCGGTGCAGGCCGTCAGGGCAAGCATGCGCAGCTTCGCCATGTCTTCAATTCCCCACGATCGCCCAATTGTCGGGATAGAACCCGTTGAAGGTGGTGCGCACCGCCACCGAATAGGCGCCCATATAGTCGAACACGATGAAATCGTTCGGCGCGATGTTGGCGGGCAGCATGATCGGCCGCGGCAGCACGTCCAGCGTGTCGCAGGTCGGACCGAAGACGCGGAACGGCAGCGTCGCGCCGGGCAGCGGCAGCGCCCGGCTCTTGGAATCCAGCGTGAAGACGCGCACCGGATAGTCGGCGTTCCAGCCGGGCAGCGTCAGCTCGTCGAACGAACCATAGACGCCGTCATTGATGTAAAGCCGGTCGCCCTTCCTCAGGACCACCTGCGTAACCAGCGACAGGCCCTCGGCGATCAGGGCGCGTCCCGGCTCGCAGATCAGCGGGATCTTCGGGTTGGGCAGCGTCTCGAGCGCTTCCTTGATCGTGTCGAAATACCAGTGATAGGGCGGCACGTCGTCGCCCTGATACGGCCCCGGAAAACCGCCGCCGATGTCGAGCGCCGCCAGCTCCACCTTGGCGAGCTGCGCCGTGCGCCGCGCCATTTCGATGGCTTGCGCATAGGAGAACGGCGACAGGCATTGCGAGCCGACATGGAAGGTGATGGCCGGCGCCGCGCCCGAGTCGGCGACGCGCTTGAGCAGGACGGCCGCTTCCGCCGGCGTCGTGCCGAACTTGCTCGACAATTCCAGCACCGCGCCGCCCAAGGGCGTGGCGATGCGCACGAAGATGCGCAGCTTCTTCGGACTTTTGGTTTCGGCCAGCAGCTTGTCGAGCTCGTAGTCGCAATCGACCACGTAGTCGGTCACGCCATATTGCTCGAACGCCTTCTTGGCGGCGCCATTGGCGCGCACCGGCGACATGAAATGGCAGATCGCGTCGGGGAAGCGGTTCTTGACGATCTCGATCTCGGGCAGCGACGCGGTGTCGAAATGGCGGATGCCGGCGGCCCACACCTGGTCGAGCACCAGCGGCGCCGGATTGGCCTTGATGGCGAACAGCGCATCGCCCGGAAAGCCGTCGAGGAAGCGCCGCGCCGCGGTGCCGAACTTCTCGGGAAAGATGCAGTAGAGCGGCTCGCCCGGCTTCAGCGTGGCGATGGCTTTCTCGATCGTTCCGAAGCGCGGCACGGCGTCGATCTGCGCGGGTGCGTTCATGCGAGGCACCTCATGAATGTTGCGGGGCCTCTTTGGGGCAAAGGGGGAGGGGGGTCAAGAAATATAGTGTGACACTCTACTGATGCACCGCTTCCAGCTTGTGCCCGTCGGGATCGATCACAAAGGCGGCGTAATAGGTCGGGCTGTAATGTGGCCGAAGTCCCGGCGCGCCGGCATCCGTGCCGCCCGCCTTCAGCGCCGCCGCATGGAACGCGTCGACCGCTTCATGGTTCGCCGCCGTGAAGCACAGATGAAACCCTGCGCCCGGCGCGCGCGCCTCGCCGGGCCGCGCGAACAGCGCCAGCCGGTCATTGCCGCCCGCCTCGCCGAACCCCGCGCCGCGCGGATTGCGCCACACGCAGACAAACCCCAGCGGCGCGAGCGCCGCCTCGTAGAACGCCGTGGCGCGCGAGAGGTCTTCGACACCGAAAGAGAGATGGGAAAGCATTTTTCACCTCCCCCTTTGTGGGGAGGTCGAAAAATCGCGAAGCGATTTTTCGGGTGGGGGGCGGTGCAAGACGGATGGAGCGGCCCCCAACCCGACGTGCTCGCTTCGCTCCGCGCGTCGACCTCCCCACAAGGGGGAGGTGAAAGAGTCACTCATCATCCCCGCCCACCTCCTCCTTCGTCACCGGCGTGTAGTCCGCCCGCCGGAACATGTGCCCGCGCTTCACCGTCATCTCCACGCTGCGGATGTTCTCGATGTCGGCGAGCGGATCGGCGGACAGCACCACGAAATCGGCGAGCTTGCCCACCGTGAGGCTGCCGCGCTCGGCGCCCTGTCCCGCGGCGCGGGCGCCGGTCAGCGTCGCGGCGCGCAGCGCGTCCAGCGGCGGCAGGTGGGCGGCCTTCACCAGGAACACGATCTCGTCGTCGACCTCCGGCCATTGTGCGTCCGGCCCGTTCACGTGATCGGTCCCGGCCGAGATCGTGACGCCGGCGCGGAACGCCTGGGCGATGATCCGCGCCGTGAGCACGCCGGAACAACGCCCCGTCTTCACCTTCGGATCTTTGGCATGCAGCGCATCGAGCTGCGCGAACAGGCTGCCCGTCGCATCCAGGATCGTGCCGCGCGCCTTCATGTCCGCGAACATCTTCGCCAGCACCGGGTTGCCGTCTCTACCGAACTTGCCTTCCGGCACCGGCGTATGGTCGGCATAGGCGGCCGGCATCACGTCCGCCAACTGGTATCCGAGATAGCAGGCATGGCTCACCGCATCGACGCCGGCATCGATCACTTGCGCCGGCCGCGCCGGAAACACCGCGGCATGCGCCCACACCAGCATGTGCTGGCGATGCGCCTCCGCCGTGATGCGCGCCACCATGTCGGCGTCGAAATTTGCGTAGACCTTGATCGCGGTGGCGCCGGTGCCGCGCGCCCGCGCGATGGCGAGCGGCAGATCGGTCTCATCGCCGACCGCCTGCATCCACGGCGCGGTGCCGGGCTCCCAGCCCTGCGATGCGGCGGCGGTGCGCGGGTCGTCGAAGAAGCTGCGCCCCGCCATCAGCGCGGCATAGAAGATGTCCGGCGCCGCGATCTCGCCCGCCCGCGCCTCGCGCGTCAGTTCGCCCACGAGGCGCAGATCGTCCGCCATGTCGCGCACCACCGTGACGCCGCCATAAAGGTCGCGCCGCAGCATCGCCTCGGCCATGCGCCGGTCGGGCGGCGTCGCCATGTGGACGTGGCTGTCGACCAAGCCCGGAATGACGGTCTTGCCGGACAAATCGATCACCGCCGCGCCGTGCCACCACCACGACGTCCGCGGCGCGCTGTCCGGCACCACTGCCACGATCCGCTCGCCGTCGGCCACGATGTCCATATGCGCCCGTGGCGGAGTGCCGTCGATCAGCGTCGCGTTGCGCCAGATCGTGATCGTGCCGGTGGCCGGCGGCGCGAACGGCGCCCCGGCCCGCGCTGGCGCGAGCAGCGCCAGGACCAATCCGCCCATCGCAACCCAATGCCGCATCCTGCCTCCTTGGAACCGTCACACACCGGCATCGTTTCATACGCGGACCTCAGGATGCGGGAAATGGTCAAATTCCCCGATTGGCGTTTGCCGCGCGTTCGGCTTAGCCTCGCCGGATGGCTGGCAGGGGCGCTGGTCCGAGGAGAACTCGCGTGACCGCCATGCCGACCGCGTCCTCGTTGGGCGCCGATCTTCGCCGTACCGCGACCCATCCCGACTATTGGTACCCGCTGGCATGGTCCGAAGACGTCAAGCCAAACAAGGCGCTGGCGCGCCGTTTCGCCGGCGAGCCGGTCGTCCTGTTCCGCGGCAAGGGCGGCAAGGTCTTCGCACTCGAAGACCGCTGCGCTCACCGACAGGTGCCGCTGTCGCTCGGCGTGGTCGAGGGCGACACGCTCAAATGCGGCTATCACGGCTGGGCTTACAACAATGCCGGCAAATGCATCGATGTGCCCTATCTGGGGCGCGAGCGCCTGCCCAACGGCGTGAAGAGCTATCCGGCGCGCGAGGTCGACGGCCTGATCTTCATCTTCCCCGGCGATCCGGCGCTGGCGGATGCGCGCGCCCCCGCCGCGCTCGGCTCGAAAGCCAACGCGGCCTACAAGACGCGGCAACTCAACCGCGAGGTCGCCTGCCACTACACCTTCATGCACGAGAACCTGTTCGACATGAACCATCAGTTCCTGCACCGCAGCCTGATGGGCACGATCAAGGCCAGGTGCCTGGGCCGGCGCAGCGGCGAGGATTGGGCCGAGGTCGATTATACCTTCAGCCGCACCGGCGGCAGCCAGTCGCTCGGCGAGGCCGCGATTCTCAACGTCGTGCGCAAGCCGTCGCAGGGCGAGTTCACCGACCTGATGACGATCCGCACCGGCTATCCCTACCAGAACCTCAAAGTCTGGGTCGGCAGCAAGGGCGAACCCGTGCTCGACGTCTGGCTCGGCTACACGCCGCTGGACAAGGAGCAGCGCACCAACCGCACCTTCGGCTATCTGTCGGTCAAGAAGCCGCCGGTGCCCGGCCTGATCCACGCCGCCTGGCCGTTCATCACCTGGTTCACCGAAGGCATCTTTACCCAGGACAAGCACATCGTGGAGCAGGAGCAGAAGGCGCATGACGCGCAAGGCTGCGACTGGAACAACGAGGTGTTCCCGCCGATCAAGGATCTGCGCGCCGTGCTCCTGCGCTGCGGCGTGCCGATGGACGCGCCGGCGGACATGCCGCTGCCCGCCGTCGCCGCGGCGGAATAGTCAGAACCGGTACACCAGCGCCGCCATCAATCCGGTGTTCGCGGCCAGCAGCATCAGCGCCGTCGGCGCTTGCGCGCGGATTACGCCGTTGCGGTCGGGAAGTTCGAGCAGCGCCGCCGGCACCAGGTTGAAATTCGCCGCCATCGGCGTCAGCAGCGTGCCGCAGAACCCGGCCAGCATGCCGATGGCGCTCATGATGACGGGATCGCCGCCGAAGCGGTGCACGATCAGCGGCAGCCCGATCCCCGCCGTCATCACCGGGAACGCCGCGAAAGCATTGCCCATCACCACCGTGAACGCCGCCATGCCGAGGCAATAGGCGACGACACAGGCGAACGGCGTGCCCAGCGGCAGGTAGTGCGTCGCCAGCTGCCCCACCGCGCCGCCGACGCCCGACAGCGCGAACACCGCGCCGAGCGAGGCGAGCATCTGCGGCAGCACCGCGGTCCAGCCGATGGTGTCGATCAGCCGCCGCCCTTCCTCCAGCGGCGCCAGCACCGGCGGCCTCAGCCACGCATAGCAGCCGATCAGCGCGATCAGCACGCCAAGCGCCAGGAAGATCAGCGTCGCATTCTTGGGCTCGACGAGTCCGGAATTCTTCAGCGTCAGCGTCCCCACCAGCGCCACCACCGGCACCACCAGCGCCGGCAGGAACAGCGCATTGCCGCGTGCCGCCGCGCTCGCGGTTCTCTCTTCCGGCGAGGTCGTCGCCGCCGCGCCCTTGTGCATCAACCCGAAACCGCCCACCGCGATCAGCGCGATCACCACCGATCCATTCTCCAGATCGTTCATCTGCGACCCGAACAGGAAACTGACCGCGAGCAAACCCCAGAACGCCGCATTGCCAAACCGTTTGGGATTGCTCTTGTCGAGTGCACTCAGCACCGCGAAAGCGAGCACCAGCACGCCGGTCAGGATGTAGATGTGCTCGATGGTCACCACGTTTTTCACCGCCCCGTCGTGGGTGACTGCGAAGCAGCCGGGGTGTCGGCCTCACGTCGCTGCAATTTGCGATCAATAAGATAAAGCCGCGTCCCATGGATCGCCGCCGCCAGCACCGCCGTCGGGATCGCCCACACCGACAGCGCGAACGGCTCGACGACGATCTTGTTGGTCTCGAGGAATCCCTTGATCAGCAGGATCGAACCGATCGCGACGAAGATGTCTTCGCCGAAGAACAGTCCGATGTTCTCCGCCGCCGCCGCTTGGGCGCGCAGCCAGAAGCGCTGCCGGGGCGCCAGCGCGCCTCCCGTCTGTGTCTCCGCCGCGCCCTCCGCCATCGGCGCCAGCAGCGGGCGCACCACCTGCGCATGTCCGCCGAACGGCACGCCCACCGCCGCCGCGATCTGGCGCAGCAGGAAATAGACCAGCAGCAACCGCCCCGCCGTCGCGCCGCGCAGCCGCCCGATCAGCATCCGCGCCCGCTCCTGCAAGCCGTAGCGCTCGAGCAGGCCGATCACCGGCAGCACCAGGAACACGACGCTGACGAAGCGGTTCGCCGCGAACGCCTTGCCGAACGCTTCGACGATGTGCAGCGGCGGCAGCCCGGCCGCGAGCCCCGTCACGCCCGCCGCCGCCGCGATCACCAGCAGCGGATTGATCCGCGCCGCGAACCCCGCGATGACGACCGCAATGCCGAGCAGCGTCCACATAAGAAAATCACCTCCCCCTTGTGGGGAGGTCGAAATTTGCGAAGCAAATTTCGGGTGGGGGGCCGCTGCGCATCACGAACTCCGCATCTTCCCCGGCGCGCTTTCCTTCACCAGCGCCATCGCGGTCAACCCGATCACCAGCGCGCCGGCCCAGTAATAGGCCGGCATCAGCGGATTGTGCGTCCTGCCGATCAGCCAGGTGATCACCAATTGCGTCGAGCCGCCGAAGATCGAGATCGCGAACGCATAGACGATCGCCACCACGCCCGAGCGCACCCGGCGCGGCAATTGCTCGGTCAGCGTCACGATCACCGGCGGCGTGCTCAAGGATTGCAGGATCGTCACCACCGCGACCGCGACATAGAACACCCATACCGTGCGGTAATGCGCGATCGCCCAGAACGCCGGGAACACGACGAGCAGCTGGATCACGCCCGGGATCAGCATCACCGGCTTTCTCCCGAAGCGGTCGGCGAGCCAGCCGCTCACCGGCTCGAACAGCACCGCGAAGCCGCCATTGACGATGATGATCCCGAACGCCGCGGTCTGCGCCATGTTGAGCGTGGTCTGCGCATAGGTCGTCATGTAGCTGCCGACATAGGAGCCGATGGTGCCCGAGGTCAGCATCATCAGCCCGAGCACGATGACACTCAGATAAGGCCGAAGCCCCGCCGGCCGCGTGGTATCGCCCACCGTCGCATCCGGCGCCAGCGCCGCGTCATCGACCGCGTGCAGCGTCTCGGGCAGGCGCGTGCGCACCCAGAATCCGAACGGCACGATCGCGGCGCCGATCAGGATCGCGACGCGCCAGCCCCAGCCCTGCAGCTGGTCGGGCGACAGCGTCGCGGCCAGCGCGGTGCCGATCAGCCCGGCGGCCAGCACACCCAGGTCCTGCGTCGCATATTGCGCCGAGGCGTAAAGCCCGCGCCGGTGCGGCGGCGCCGCTTCGATGAGATAGGCGGTGGTCGGCCCGACCTCGCCGCCCAGCGCGAAGCCTTGCACCACGCGGAACAGCACGACCAGGATCGGCGCCGCGATGCCGATCTGCGCATAGGTCGGCGTCAGCGCGACGCCGACGACGCCGACGCCCATCAGCGCGAAGGACAGCATCATCGCCGCCTTGCGCCCGATGCGGTCGCCCATCGGCCCGATCACCATCGCGCCGATCGGCCGCGCGACGAAGCCGATGAACGACGCGCCATAGGCGACAAGCAGGCTGACGAACGGGTCGTGCGCCGGAAAGAACGCCTTCCCGATGTAAACGGCGAAATAGACATAAGTGAGGAAGTCGTAGAACCCGAGCGCATTGCCCGCCGCCACCGCCGCGACATGGCCGAGCTTCACGCCCCGCCACGTCGCCGGCTCTGCGCCCGTCTCACTCGCCACGGCCATCGCCACCCCCACGTCCGGCGGACAGTCTGCGCGAGTTCCGCGAACCTGTCACATGGCGCGCAAGGCGCCATCTTGCTTACGGTGATATCACCTTGACCGTGGGAAAATAGGATTGGACGCGCCCGGGATCGCGCGTCAGCAGCGAAGCGCCTTCGACCGCCGCATGTGCGCCGATGAAGAAGTCCGGCAGCACCCCGGTCTTGGTCCCGCGGCGCTCGCGATAGCGCTTATAGGCCTTCCCCGCCAAAAACAGTCCGGCGCGCGGGATGGGATGCACCGGAAGGAGCAAGACCGCTAGCGCTCGATCGAGATCGTCAATAGAAGCATAACGGGAAGAGACTTCCGCATAGACGATGTCATTGATCGCAAGGTCGTCCTGCAAGGATGCGGCTTCGTATGCGTCCAACGACCATGGCGACCAAACCGGATCGTTTTTGACAATGTCGAGCAATACGCTCGTGTCGACCAGAATCATTCGCCGCGCAGCAGCTTCATGATCTCGTCGGTGCTCAGCGGATCCTTGAGCGTGCCGCGCACTTTTTCGAGACGCTTGCGGATGTCGCTCTTTTGCGTTTTCCCTTCCGGGCGCAGGAACACGCGTCCAGGCTCTTCGAACCCGAACTCCACCTTGCTGCCTTCCTTGAGGCCGAGGGCATCGCGCACCCGCTTGGGAACGGTCACCTGGCCTTTGCTGGTCATGGTCGTCATCGAAGTATTACCTGCCATTTCAACGGTAATACTAGGGGAAAGTACCGCAAAACTCAACCGGCGCGAAATTCCCTACTTCCCCGCCCGCAAATCCCGGATCGTTTTCTTCCCGTCGGCGCTGGGCTGGTAGACGTTGGTCATCTCGGCAAGCGCGGCTTCGAACTGCGCCAGCGTGAAACCTTCCGGCACTTCGAACGCATCGAAGCCGGTGCGGTGCAGATAATTGATCTGGTCGTAGATGAACTTGCCGACCGCGCGCACTTGTCCGCCATAGCCCATCCGCGTGCGCAGGATGCGTGCCCAGGAGAATCCGCGGCCGTCGCCGAACGCCGGAAACTCGATCGCCACGACCGACAGCCGCTGCACGTCGTCGCCCAGCGCTTCCGGCGACTCGTCGGATTTCAGCCGCACGCCGAGCGGTGCGTTGCGCGCGAGCAGCGCGTCGCGCTCCGTGTTGAATCGCGCGAGCGACACGATGGCGCCGCCGTCCGGCAGCGCCGCGCCGTCGGCCACCGTCACGAACGGGTCGTCCGCGAACGCGCTACCCGTTATGAGCGGCATACATCTGTTCCTGATAAGCGACGGCTTTGAACGGCTCCATCCCGACGCGGCGGTAGGTGTCGAGGAAGCGCTCGCTCCCCTCGCGCAGCTGCACATAGCAATCGACCACGCGCTCGACCGCCGGCCCGATCTCGTCGATGGCGAAGCCCGGCCCCATGATGTCGCCGATGCTGGCGTCCTCCGCGCCCGAGCCGCCGAGCTGCAGCTGGTAGTACTCGACGCCCTTCTTGTCGACGCCGAGAATGCCGATATGCCCGGCATGATGATGGCCGCAGGCATTGATGCAGCCGGAGATCTTGATCTTGAGCTCGCCGATGCCGTGCTGGCGGTCGAGATCGGCAAAGCGCCGCGACAGATCCTGCGCGATCGGGATCGAGCGCGCATTGGCGAGGTCGCAATAATCGAGCCCGGGGCAGGCGATGATGTCGGTGATCAGGCCCGCATTCGGCGTCGCCAGATCGAGTTCCTGCAGCCGCGCGAACACCGCCGGCAAATCGCGCTTCCTCACATGCGGCAGCACGAGATTCTGCTCATGGCTGACGCGAATTTCCTCGATCCCGAAGCGGTCCATCAGATCGGCCAGCGCGTCCATCTGCGCCGCGCTGGCATCGCCCGGCACGCCGCCGATGGGCTTCAACGAGATCGTCGCGATGGCATAGCCCGGCGCGCGATGCGCATGCACGTTCGTCTTCACCCACGCCGCGAACGCCGCGTCGCCCGCCGGCATCGTGTCCGGCAGCGTTTCGAATTCCGGCGGCGCGAAATAGGCATCGATCCGCGCCAGCTCTTCCGCCGGCACCTGCAGCGTCCCGCCGGTGCGGATCTCCGCGAACTCCTTCTCGACGCGCCGGCGCATTTCCTCTTCGCCCAGCGCATTGGCGAGGATCTTGATCCGCGCCTTGTATTTGTTGTCGCGCCGTCCGTTCTCGTTGTAGACGCGCATCACCGCTTCGAGGAACGACAGGATGTCGGGCTTCGAAACGAAATCGCCGACCGTGTACGCAACATAAGGCGTGCGCCCCATGCCGCCGCCGACCAGCACGCGATAGCCGGTCTCGCCCGCCGCGTTCTTCACGATCTGCAGCGCCATGTCGTGGAACAGCAGCGCCGCGCGGTCGTGCGCCGCGCCGCCCACCGCGATCTTGAACTTGCGCGGCAGGAAGACGAATTCGGGATGCAGGCTCGACCATTGCCGGATGATCTCGGCGATGGGGCGTGGGTCCTCGATCTCGTCGGCGGCGGCGCCGGCGAAGTGATCGGCGGTGACGTTGCGGATGCAATTGCCGCTGGTCTGGATCGCGTGCATCTCGACCGTCGCGAGGTCCGCGAGAATGTCGGGCACATCGACCAGTCTGGGCCAGTTGAACTGGATGTTCTGCCGCGTCGTGAAATGGCCGTAGCCGCGGTCGTATTTGCGCGCGATATGCGCCAGCATCCGCATCTGCCTGGCGTTCAGCGTGCCGTACGGCACCGCGATGCGCAGCATGTAGGCGTGCAGCTGCAGATACAGCCCGTTCATCAGCCGCAGCGGCTTGAACTGGTCTTCGTTGAGCTCGCCCGTCAGCCGCCGCGCGACCTGGCCGCGAAACTGCGCCACCCGCTCGGCGACGAACTGCGCGTCGAACTCGTCATATCTATACATGGTTGATCTGACCCGCCTGCTTGCCGAGGTCGCCCCGCACCGTCGGCCCGGCGGCGCGGATGATCTCGCGCTCCTTCACCGGGTGGATGCCCTTCGCGTCGGTCTTCACATCGAACAGATAGGGCGCGACCACGACGTTTCCGACAACGTCCTTCTGCGCCGCAGCCAGCGCGGCATCCGCCGCTTTCGGGTCCGCGAAAACCTCGCCCTCGCCGAGCGCCAGCACCCAGCTGCCGCTTTTCCAATAGAGCACATCCCCGTCCACCAGACGGTTCGCGGTCAGCATCTGCGGGTCTTGGACCTTGGCCATGACGGGTAGATCACATGCCGGGAGGCAAAGTTCAATGGATCACATGGCTGGCATGTATAATCTTATTATGTACGTCCATTAAGTGTAATATGTATATACTGATATATACTTTTGAAACCGGCGTGCTATAGTGGCCATATGACAACCCGCCCGTTCAAATCCGGCAATAGCCAAGCGGTCCGCATCCCTGCGGAGATCGCTTATGAGGACATGAACACCGAACTCGAAGTCACGCGCGCAGGCGACATGATCATGATCCGCCCGAAACGCCAAAACCTTCAGACCATGGTCGATGAACTGCGCCGCATGCCGGTGCCTGGCGAGATCGAAGTCCGCGAGCCGATCGAAGTACCCGATCGCGAAGACGTCTAGCCGCGCGTGTCGTATCTGATTGACACCAACATCGCGATCCATCTGCGCGATGGCGATTCCACCGTGCTGCAAAGATTCTCCAATCACACCGGCGCGGTCTTCATGTCGGCGCTTACGCTCGTGGAGCTTGAGCGCGGCCTGCACAAAAATCCGCAGCTGGCGGCGGCGCGGCGGCCACGCCTCGATTCCGTCGTTCGGCATATTCCGGTCCTGGCCTTCGATGCCGACGCGGCGCGGGCCTATGGCCGCATCATTGCGCAATGCGGCTGGGCGAAGGGCCGCGACTATGATCGGATGCTGGCGGCGCACGCCATCAGCATGAATTTCATTCTCGTGACCAACAACGCAGCCGATTTCTCCGACATCCCCGGCCTGACACTCGAAAATTGGGTCTCATCATGAAAATGCCTTTCGCATCTGCGCTGACCGCTGCTGCGTCATTTCTGTTTCTTGCTACAACCGCCCAGGCTGCGCCGGTGCTCACGCTCGCCGACTACAACCGCGTCCGAGATGTCGACGATCCGCAGATCGCGCCCGCCGGCGACTGGGTCGCCTACACGGTCCGCAGCGTCGACGCCGCCGCCGACAAGCGCGAGACCCATCTGTGGATGACCTTCTTCGACGGCACCCGCACCGTCCAGCTCACCGCGCGCAAGGGCGAGAGCGAATCCACGCCGCGCTTCAGCCCCGACGGCCGCTGGCTCGCCTTCCTCTCCGGCCGCGCCGACGACAGGAAGAACGACCAGGTCTGGCTGCTCGACCGCCAGGGCGGCGAGGCGCAGCAGGTCACGAGCTTTCCCGGTGGCGTCGTCGATTTCGCCTGGTCGCCCGACGGCAAGCGTCTCGCCCTCATCGTCGCCGACGAGGACAAGGACGACACGAGCGGCGACGACAAGAAAACCCATCCGCCCATCGTGATCGACCGCTTCGCCTTCCTGCAGGACATCAACGGCTACCAGACCTCCCTGCGCGACCACCTCTACGTCTTCGACGTCGCCAGCCGCCACGCCGACCTCCTGACGCCCGGTCCGTATTACGAAGCGCTCCCGTCCTGGTCGCCCGACGGCAAGTCCATCGCCTTCGTGTCGAAACGCCACAAGGATTTCGACCGCGACGACAATTGGGACATCTTCGTCATCGCCGCGCAGAAGGGCGCTCAGCCACGCCAGGTCACGACGTATCCCGGCGCCGACAACGCCGCCGACGAGCAGCTCGGCGGCAGCCCGCCGGCCTGGAGTCCGGACGGCAAATTCATCGCCTATCGCCAGGGCGGCGATCCCAAGCTGATCGAATACGCCACCACGCATCTCGCCGTGGTGCCCGTCGCCGGCGGCACGCCGCGCGTCCTCACCGCGTCGCTCGACCGCAACATCGATGCGCCGCAATGGTCCGACGACGGCAAGTCCATCCTGTTCCTGGTCGAGGACGACCGCACGCAATACCTCGCCCGCATTCCCGCCGCCGGCGGCGCCGTCCAGCACGTCGCCGGAGGCCGCGACGAGATCGGCGCGTTCGATTCCGCGCGCGGCCACATCGCGCTGCTGCTCTCCAACCCGATGCTGCCGCCGGAAATCTTTGCCTTTGACGGCAAAGCCGCGCCGCGCCAGATCGGCCACGCCAATGACTGGCTGAAGCAGGTCAGCCTCGCGCCGGTGACCGAGACCGCGTTCAAGAGCAAGGACGGCACCGAAGTCCACGGCTTCCTGCTCAAGCCGCCCGGTTCAAGCGGCACGCATCTGCCCACGATCCTGCGCATCCATGGCGGCCCGCAATTGCAATTCGCGGATGCGTTCAGCTTCGAGTGGCAGCTGCTCGCTGCGCATGGCTATGCGGTGATCGCCGCCAACCCGCGCGGCAGCACCGGCCGCGGCCAGGCCTACGCGTCGGCGATCTACGCCAATTGGGGCGGCCCTGATGTCCAGGACGAGCTCGCCGCCGTCGACGATGCCGTGAAACGCGGCGCCGCCGATCCGAACCGGCTGGGCGTCGGCGGCTGGTCGTACGGCGGCATGCTGACCAACTACGTCATCGCGAGCGACGCGCGCTTCAAGGCCGCGACCAGCGGCGCCAGCATCGCCGACATCCTGGGCGGCTACGGCAACGATCAGTACGCCCACGACTACGAAACCGAGCTCGGCCTGCCGTGGAAGACGACGGCGATCTGGGAGAAGGTGTCATACCCCTTCCTCCACGCCGACCGCATCAGGACGCCGACGCTGTTCCTCGGCGGCGAGGCCGACATGAACGTGCCGCTGCACAATGGCGAGCAGATGTACCAGGCGTTGCGCAGCATGAACGTCGACACGCAGCTGATTATCTACCCCGGCCAATTCCACAGCCTGACGGTCCCCAGCTACATCCGCGACCGGTATCAACGGTATCTCAACTGGTATGATGGGCATTTGAAGCACTGATATCCTCTCCCGCGAGCGGGAGAGGGACGCAAAATCTTAGGTTTGGCGTAGCACTTCGCGAAGCCAAGCCTTAGATTTTGCTGGGTGAGGGGTACTGGCGTGGAGCACCGACTTCCCCTCACCTGACCGTCGCTGCGCTCCGGTCGTCCTCTCCCGCTTCGCGGGCGAGGATAATAAGGACATCCGTGACCGCCGCCACCACCATCCCCCGCACCGTCTTCGGCGAGCCGCGCGCCGTCGCCTATCTCGCCTTCACCGAGGCGTGGGAGCGCTTCTCCTATTACGGCATGATCTCGATCCTGGTGCTCTATATGAGCCAGGCGCTGCTCCTCCCCGGCCGCATCGAGCACGTCGTCGGCTTCGCCACCTTCCGCGCCGTGCTGGAAGCCGTCTTCGGGCGGATGAGCACCGTCGCGCTCACCTCGCAGATCTACGGCCTCTACTCGGCGCTGGTCTATTTCACCCCGGTGTTCGGCGGCCTGATCGCCGACCGCTGGCTCGGCCGGCGCAACGCGGTGGTGCTCGGCGCCGTGCTGATGAGTCTGGGCCATCTCGCGATGGCGTTCGACGCCTCGTTCCTGCTCGCGCTGCTGCTGCTGATCGTCGGCTGCGGCCTGCTCAAGGGCAACATCTCCACCCAGGTCGGCAGCGTCTATGCCGAAGACGATGCCGCCGGCCGCACCCGCGGCTACGCGATCTTCTCCACCGGCATCAATGTCGGCGCCGTCGCGGGACCGATCGTGTGCGGCTATCTCGCCGACCGCTTTGGCTGGCATGCCGGCTTCGGCTTCGCCAGCATCCTGATGCTGATCGGCCTCGCCACCTATCTTGCCGGCTATCGCGAACTCTCCGAGGCGCAGCACAGCGCCCCCGCCGCCGTCACCGCAAAGGTACCGCTGACACGCGCGCAGCTGCGCACCATCGCCGCGCTGATTGCCGTGATGGGCATCACCATCTTCCACTCCATCGCCTATTCGCAGAACGGCAACATGGCGATCTACTGGGTCAATGCGAAAGTCGACCTCGACATCCTGGGCTTCCACGTCCCGCCCGAATGGTTCAACTCCATCGACTCCCTCGTCAGCATCGTCGTCGTGCCGTTCCTGTTCATGCTGTGGCGCTGGCAGGCGCGCCATGGCGGCGAGCCGGACGAGATCGCCAAGATCGGCGCCGGCGCATTGATGTCTTCCATTGCCAATCTCATCCTCGTCGCCGGCAGCGCCGCCTACAGCCGCGTACCGGTCCTGATCCCCGTGGCCTACGATTTCGTGCTCGGCGTCGCCTTCCTCTATTACTGGCCGACGCTGCTCGCCCTCGTCAGCCGCGCCGCGCCGCCGCAGATCAAGGCGACGATGATGGGCATCGCGCTGCTGACGCTGTTCCTCGCCAATTTCGCCGTCGGCTGGATCGGCAGCTTCTACGAGCGCCTGACGCAGCCGCAGTTCTGGGCCATCCACGCCGCGATCGGCGCGATGGGCAGCGTGCTCGCCTTCACCTTGCGCCGCCCGCTGATGCGCATCCTGGACGCCGCCGATGTCTGACGCCGCGAACCGCACCCGCATCCTCGTCTATTGCGGCGTCGTGATCGTCGCGCTGTATTTCATCAACCCAACCTCCGGCTTCCACGTCATCCCGTTCTCCTTCATCCTCAAGAACAAGCTGCATCTGTCGGCCAGCGGCCTTGCCGTGTTCTCGCTGTGGGCCGCGATCCCGGCCTATTTCTCCTTCGTCTTCGGCGTGGTGCGCGATTTCTGGAGCCCCTTCGGCCTCGGCGACCGCGGCTACATGATCCTGTTCGGCGCCCTCGTTGCCGTGCTCTACGCGGTCTTCGCCTTCCTGCCGCTGTCGCTGCCGATGCTGCTCGCCGCTTCGCTGCTCGGCATCGCCGGCTTCCTGTTCCTGTGGAGCGCGTGGAACGGCCTCGGCGCCGCCATCGGGCAGCAGCTCGCGATGTCCGGCCGCATCAGCGCGCTGTGGAATTTCGCCGGCACGCTCACCTCCGTCGCCGGGCTCGCCTTCGGCGGCGTGCTGAGCGGCTGGCTCGAGGCCGACGACGCGGCCGCCGCCATCCGCATCCTGTTCCTGGTGCTCGCCGCGATCATGGCGGCCATCGCGGCGCTCGGCCTGTGGCGCCCCGCCGCCGTGTTCGACCATCTGCAGCGCGATGCCGACGCGCCGCGCGATCTCCTCGGCGACCTCAAGCGCCTCTTCGGCCATTGGCCGATCTATCCCGCGCTCGCCTGCTGGCTGTTGTGGAATTTCTCCCCCGGCGGCACGACGGTGCTGCAGTACTACATGTCCAACACGCTGCACGCGAGCGACGCGCAATGGGGCCTCTACAACGCGATCTTCGCGGTCTCCTTCGTGCCGACCTATCTGGTGTTCGGTTATCTCAGCCCGCGCTTTCCGTTGTCCGCGCTGCTGTGGGGCGGCACGCTGGTCGCGATCCCGCAGATGATCCCGCTGCTCTTCGTCCATTCCGCGGCGGGCGTGCTGATCGCCGCCGTGCCTATGGGCCTGATGGGCGGCGTCGCCAACGCGGCCTATATGGACCTTCTCATCCGCGCCTGCCCCAAGGGGCTCGAAGGCACGCTGATGATGCTGGCCTGGAGCATGTTCTCGCTTGCCGCCAATTTCGGCAATCTGCTCGGAACCGAGCTTTACGAATATTATGGCGGCTTCGTCGTCTGCGTCGCGGCGACCACCATCGTCTACGCCCTCATCCTCCCCGCCATCGCGCTGGTGCCCAGGAGCCTGATTGCCAAACCCGACGGCGCGGCACCATAGACTCCGCCCCCGCCTGTCGTGCAAAGCTGTCGGTTCAGCGCCAAGGGGACTTCGTGACCGACATCGCCGCGTCAGAGCCGCCGATCATCAAGCGCCGCCACGTCACCGCGGCGGTGATCGGCAACGCGCTCGAGTTCTACGATTTCACGACCTTCGCGTTCTTCGCCGCCGCCATCGGCCACGCCTTCTTCCCATCCGGGGCGCACGGCATCACCAATTCCGAGTTCGGCAGCCTGATGGCCTCGCTCGGCACTTTCTGGGCCGGCTTCGCGCTGCGCCCGCTCGGCGGCGTGCTGATCGGCTTCTATGCCGACCGCGTCGGCCGCCGCCCCGCGATGCTGCTCAGCTTCACGCTGATGGGCCTGGCGATCCTGTCGCTGGCGCTGATTCCGCCTTATTCCAGCATCGGCTATGTCGCGCCGGTGCTCGCGGTGCTGGCGCGCCTGCTGCAGGGCTTCGCGCTGGGCGGCGAGGTCGGCCCGACCACCGCCTATCTCGTCGAGACCGCGCCCGCCAACCGCCGCGGCCTCTACGCCTCGTGGCAGAGCGCGAGCCAGAGCGTCGCCGCCGTGGTCGGCGGCGGCGTCGGCTTCGGCCTGTCGTTCCTGCTGTCGGAATCGAGCCTCGACCTCTACGGCTGGCGCATCGCCTTCCTGCTCGGCGCGCTGACGCTGCCCTTCGGCCTCTATATCCGCCGCTCGCTGCCCGAGACGCTGCACGCCCCCGACCACCTTCCGGCCTATGACGCCAAAGGCGCCGGCGCTTTCGGCATCCTCACCGATCACGGCCGCGCCATCGCTGCCGGCCTCGCCATCCTCGCCGGCGGCACGGTGGCGACCTATGTCCTCAACTACATGACGACCTTCGCGCGCACCACGCTGCACATGGGCTCGTCGCAATCCTTCAGCGCCACGCTGGTCAACGGGCTGTTCGGCGTCGCCGCCTCGCTGGCCGGCGGCTGGCTGTCCGACATCTTCGGCCGCCGCCGCCTGATGATCGTGCCGCGCACCCTGTTCCTCGTCGCGGTCTATCCTGTCTTCCTGCTGATCGTCGACCAGCGCTCGACCACCGCGCTTCTCGTCGGCACCGCGGTGCTCTCGATCCTGCTCAACGTCAGCTCCGGCGCGTTCTATGTCGCGTTCGGCGAGGCGCTGCCCAAGCGGGTGCGCGGCGGCCTCTTCGCCACGGTCTATGCCACCTCGATCTTCCTCTTCGGCGGCTCGACCCAGCCCCTGATCGCCTGGCTGATCCACATCACCGGCAATCCCTTGGCGCCGTCCTGGTACCTGCTGATCGCGACCGCGATCAGCCTCTTCGCGATGTTCGCGATGGCCGAGACCGCGCCGGCCAGGGCGCCCGTCGCGGTGGACAGCCTCGCATGACCGAGCACGAAGCCAAGCCGCACGCCCTCTCCGCCAAGCTGGGTCTGGAAAAGGTTGTCGACCACGGCGAGAGCGGCCGCGCGATCATCCATTACCGCGCCCAAATGGACATGTGCCATTCCGGCGGCATCGTGCAGGGCGGCTTCGTCACCGGCTGGATCGACGCCGCGATGGCGCATGTCGTGATGGCCGCGACGAATTACGAGTTCTCGCCTTTGTCGCTGGAGATCAAGGTGAGCTTCCTCGCGGCCGCGAGTCCCGGCCTGATCGTCGCCGAAGCCTGGATCGAGCGCCGCGGCAAGTCCACGGCGTTCCTCGAAGGCCTGATCCGCAACGAGGCCGGCGCCGTGCTGGCCAAGGGCAGCTCGACGGTGCGCCTGGTGCCGATGAAGCCGGCGACTGGGCGAGTTTCGCAATAAAACACCACGGTCATCCCTCCAAGTCTCAGCTATTTATTGCTGCGATGCAGGTTGAGTTCTTCGGGGATTATCCCTTATCATTATACTCCCTTGACAGTTGCGTTGGCGCAGGGGCCATGCGTTCGCCAAATGGTGCATAAGTCCCGAAAGTCTTTTCGGTATTTGGGATTTCGTAGGGGGCCATATGAAACCATTGTTTTGTGGGCTTGCGCGCCCAATAGCCGCTTGCTCGTTTCTGTTTTTGACATCAGTAGGCAGCTCTGTTGCGGCCCCACCGAATGGTGGCCCGCCAGCTGTTGCTCCTACCCAGGCAGCCTCAAATCCTATAGCGCCAGCAGCAGGCACGTTTGACGCTGATAGCTATTTCAGAATCAAATTATCGGTCGTTGTTAAGGAAGAAGCTCTGACAGGAATAATCCCCTTCACAGATTGCCCGACAGACATTGCGGGATTCAAGTTCGAGAACATCCTCGGTGACTCGCATCATGCAGCGATTGTAATAGACATCGTCGAACCAGGCCTTCCTCAAATTGAACTGGCGCCGGTGATTGCCGACAAGTCAGCTTGGTTTTTTGGCCGGACTTGCAGCACTTCGGTCTACCGGACCCCCGATGACGCCCCCTATTTGTCACCGATGTTCTCCGTAGCGTCATACAACAGCGCTGCTACGACTGTAGCCGTCAACTTCGATCGAAGTGATGCCGCATACAGTCAAGATGCATTAAAGGCGACGCAAGACCTGATCACCGCTGCGCTACCGCTTTCTCATATTCCCGCCTCTGTGCTCGCCATCACGGGCGCCCTTTCAACAATCCCGTCAAAGGTTCTACCGGCAACCACTAGCAAACAGCTAAATGGCAGCAATTTGATGGTGACCACGACCTTTGCTGCGGCGGGTGAAACATTCACCCCATCCAGTCCTCTAAAATTCGAGCTCAGTGTGCCAACCGGTGACACAAGCAAGACAATCGAGGTCACCGCGAGCCTCGTGGAAGTTCCCACAATTTTCACTCTCCCGATGGGGGGCGCGTCCTGGTCGAAAGACGTGATACTGGGCTCGGCGTTTGCGCTGCCGGTAAAGTGCGCGGGTGGCAGCCCGGTCGCGACGATTTCCGACTATGTCTATTGCTCTGTGGGCCCACAGCTTGCGAATTATACCGGCGCAGCCATAGGTGGGGCCAATAGCGCGGCAGACAAAGCTTGCTACGCCATCGACCTCCAGTTGAACGCTCTCAAACTGAGCCCTCGTGATCGCGCAAGGTTGATGTGGGCGATTGTACAGATGCACGGCTCGTACGTCGGCAATGAAGCAACCTTCGACAAGATGACGTGCCTAAGTCCGTACTGGGCGGCGCTCAAGAAGGACAGCGTTGAGCCGCACCAAGCCGCTGGTTCGGCCGATCCATCCGCTGCCGACATCTCGCTAGCAGCAACTCAGGGCGAGCCACTCGCAAATTTCTTCAAGATAACGGGGTGGGATCTGCGCAGGACGTATGGCGTTAAGCTTTTCACGTTTCCCGTGTCGTATAGCGATGCGACGGGGTCGGTTTTGGCGAAGGCGAACGACACGATACCCAATATCGACTACTGGCAGGGGTTGATGAACAATCATCCAGACGTGCCAATCTTTGGCGCGTTCGGATGTTACGCTTTTCTTTCGTCCGCCCAAGTAGCAGCTAGCGGCGACCTCACCGCTGACGTTGGACCTGGATCAAAATTGTTTGCTATAGCGCAATTGCCGAATGCTTCGGGTGACGAGCATGAGGTGTTCATCGATTTCGACTACGCCAAGATGGCACCCGGAGATGCTGCTAAGATCAACGGCATCAAGATTTCTGGATCTCTTACGGCAGCGGAGCGCGCGTTTATGCGGTCAATCTACCCCGGTACAACGTGCGGTGCCTCGGGCTGGTCGCCTAAGATTTTATTTGGTCCCTGACCGATGCCTGATTGACGTGGCATTCTACCGAGTGCTTCGGGTTGGAAGCCGCCTTTGCGGGCCAATTGGCGAGCCTTGCCATGCCTTGGAGGGTTCTAAGCGCTTTACCCGCTGGGCCGCTCTGCGTCGCGGCCATTCGGTAACGATCCCTCATGCAAGTTGGAGCTGCGCCTTTTGCCGTTAAGACTAAGGCGGGTGCGCATCGGCGTCGGACCTTATCCGACCGGCGTCAATCCGCAACGCTTTAGGGACTGCAATCCAGGCTGGCGTCGGTCTGGCATGCCAAAATCGAATTTGGACGCCCGTCAACCCTGCTTCTTCACCGCGCTGTCGTGCCAGCGGTGGAGCAGGGCCCATTCCAGCGCGGTCATCGCGAACAGGATCGCGATGCCGAGCACCGACAACAACGCCAGCGCCGCGAACGCCTGCGCCGTGTCGAGGCTGCGGGTCGCCAGCGTGATGATCCAGCCGAGCCCCAGATCGTTGCCTGATCCCGCCACGAACTCCGCCGTCACCGCGCCGATCAGCGCCAGCCCGCCCGAGATCTTCATGCTGGTGAGGATATAGGGCAGGGCGCTCGGCAGTTGCACCCGCCACAGGATCTGCCAGCGCGACGCGCCATACAGCTTCAGCAGGTCGATCAGATTGTGATCCGCCGAGCGCAATCCCGTCGTGGCGTTGGACAGCACCGTGAAGAACGCGATGATCCAGGCCAGCACGATCAGCACCTCATTGGTGTTCTCATAGGTGAACCAGATCAGCAGCAGCGGCGCGAGCGCGATCACCGGCGTCACCTGCAGCACCACCGCGAAGGGATACAGCGCGTATTCCACGATCCGGCTCTGGCTGAACAGGATCGCGAGCGCCACGCCGCCCAGCGTCGCCAGCACGAACGCCGCGACCGTGATCTTCACCGTGAACCACAGCGCCGACATCAGCGTCGCGAAATTCGCGACGAACGCCGCCCAGATCGCGCTCGGCGCCGGCAGCACCAGCGGCGAGATGCCCGAGGCGCGCACCCGCCACTCCCACACCGCGATCGCCGCCACGCCGACCGCGACGGGCACGATATATTTCAGCGCCGTGTTCAGCGCCTCGCCTTGCTGACCCCCGCTCACGCCGCCATCCCCTGTTTCAGCGCCGCCGAGACGCGCGCCGCGGCGGCGGCGAAGTCCGCGCTCAGCCGCCAGCTTTCGTCGCGCACCGCCGGCGGGTTCAGCGCGATGTCGGCGGCGACGCGGCCCGGCCGCGGCGTCATCACCACGACGCGCGTGGAAAGATAGGTGCTTTCATACACGCTGTGCGTCACGAACAGCACGGTCAGCTTGTCCTCGGCCCACAGCGCGAGCAGATCGTCGTTGAGCGCCTGCCGCGTCAGCTCGTCCAGCGCCGCGAACGGCTCGTCGAGCAGCAGCAGGCTCGGCTCCGCCGCCAGCGCCCGCGCGATCGACACCCGCATCTTCATCCCGCCGGACAGCTCGCGCGGAAACGCCTTCTCGAATCCGCCAAGCCCCACCCGCGCCAGCGCCCGCGCCGCGCGGTCGCTCGCCTCGCCCCGGTTCATGTGCTTGAGATCGAGCGGCAGCCGCACATTGCCCAGCGCGTTCGCCCACGGCATCAGCGTCGGCTCCTGGAACACGAAGCCGAGCTCCGGCTTGCCGCCCGGAAAATTCACCGTCCCGGCATCCGGCGTCAGCAGGCCCGCCGCGACGCGCAGCGCCGTCGACTTGCCGCACCCGCTCGGCCCCACCAGCGACACGAATTCATGCGCCGCGACATCGAGATCGAGCCGCGCGATCGCCTGGGTCCCGGAGTCGAATTTCTTGGCGATGCCGGAAAGGGAAAGGAGCGGCGCCACTTTGCTACTGGAAATTCATCGGCAGCGCGTGCACGAAGCGCAGGTCGTAGGCCTGCTTGTAGTTCAGCGTCTTGGGATACAGCCCGTCCGCCACCATCGTGTCGAAGAAGGCTTTCCACCGCGCATCCGTCATCGTGCCCAGCCCGAAGGTCGCCGCATCCCCCGACAGCGCGATGCCATAGGCTTTCAGCTTGGCGATCGCCTGTTTGATCAGCGCGTCGTTCATCTCCGGGTTGTCGCGCTTGATCAGCGCATTGGCCGGCGCCGGATCGCCGTTGAGGTAGTGCAGCCAGCCCGCCTGCGTCGCCGTCACGAAGGCCTGCACCGCCTTCGGGTCGGTGTCGATCCAGTGCTGCGTCGCGAACACCATGTTGGCATAGCCGGGATAGCCATTGTCGGCGAGCAGGAAGACCTGCGGCTTGAAATGCGCCATCGTCTCGATGGTGAACGGCTCGCTCGAGAGGTAGCCCTCCTGGATCGCCTTGGGATCGGTGATGAACGGCGCCAGGTTGAAGGTGTATTTGCGGATCTGCGAATCGCTGAAGCCGTATTTGGCGCGCAGCCACGGCCACCACGCCACCGTCGCGGCGTCGCTGATCATGATCGGCATGCCTTTCATGTCGGCGAGCTTGCGCACGTCGGCGCGCGGATGGGTGATCAGCACTTGCGGGTTCTTCTGGAACACCGCCATCACCGCCTTGATCCCGGCATTCTGCTTGACGAGGTTGAGGGCGATGAAATTGTCCGAGCCGATGCCCAGATCCGCCGCCCCGCCGGCCAGCATCTGCGGCACGTTCACGCTCGGCCCGCCCTCGATGATCGTGACGTCGAGCCCGGCCTTTTTGTACAGCCCTTCGGCGAGCGCCTCGTAGAACCCGCCATGCTCCGCCTGCGCCTTCCAGTCGGTGACGAAGCGGATCTTCGTCAAGGGCGGCGCGGCTTGCGCGGCGGCGCCGAAGGCAAGCACCGCGAAAGCGGCGAACAGGACGCGCAAGGTCATCGGTGTCTCCGGATGGCGAGGGTGCACCATAGCGTCAGGCCGCGGCCGCCGCAAAACACGCATTCAAGGATGCAGCGTGCAGCCATGCGCCGGCGGCGGTGCGGCCGGACAGCGGTCGCGCGCCGCGTCGCACAGCAGCATCTGCGGCGCCGCCTTGCAGATATCCGCCTTGTACAGGCAGCGGCAGATCGGCGGCATGCAGGTCATGCATTGATGCGCCAGCAGGCTGCCCGACGGATCGACCGGGACACACACCCTGCCGCCCTCCAGCGCAAAACCCTTGGGGCACCGGTTCGCCGCGCCCGCCAGCGGCACGATGCCGAGCAACACCAGCAGCAGCGATAGTCGGCACGCCGCCCGCCGCATCGCTCAGCCCGCCCGATCCGGTTCGCAACTGGCATGGCGCCGCGCCGCGTCGATCTGTTTGAGCTTCGCCTCGTCGTCGATCAGGACGCGGAACAGCACCAGCCCGCGCCGCGTCGGCGCCACGACCGCCGCACGCCCGGCGGCCCGCGCCTTGCCGCCCGGCGCCACGATGACGAAATCGACGCCGTCCTTCTTCGCCTGCCGGTCGTTGAGAACGTAGAAATTGTTGGTGTCGGCATCGAACAGCGAGACCGACCAATAGGTGTGCGGCATGTCGTGCGCCTGCACCCACACCGCGCCGCCCGCCGCGTCGAGATCGTAGACGCAGCTCGCATAGAGCAAATCCGGCGACGGCCGCACCACGCCGCGCGACGTGGCGTCCGGACGGTGCGCGAAGCCGAGCCGGTTGACGCCGCCGGCGCTGCGCGCGATCCCCGCCATCGCCCGGCCCATGATGAGATGCGGCAGCGCCTGCACGCTGGCGACATGCACCGCCGCCGCGACCGCCAGCGTCGCCACAACCCACAGCGCCCCGCGCAGAATCCGGCTCATTCGCACTTCTCTCTGGTGATCACGGGCAGGGCGACATGCGCCGGATCGGCCGCCACCGCGGGCGCCGGATTGTAGAGCCGCAGCGTCAGGCTGAACGGCCCGTCGACGACCGGAACCAGTTTGTACCCATCTGGGCCGGATCCGGCCTTTGCCACCAGCATCGCGAAGTGGCCATCGCTCTCGCGGTCCACCGAATGCATCGACACCGAATAGAGGTTCTCGGGGTTGGGGATCAGGTAATCGTCGGCGCCATAGGCGGTGATGCTCCACCACCGCGCCGGCGGATCGCGGCCCTCGATCGTATAGTAGCAAGTCCCGCGCAGCGGCTCGCCGTCGCTGTCCGTCGCCGCGGTGTAATAGATCGTCTCGCTGCGGTTCAGCGCCAAGAGGCCATGCACCGCGACCGAGGCGCGCAACGCTGCGCTCCCCGCATTCGACCCGGTCGCGAGGCTGGTCCGCCACGGCCCGTCCTGGACGTCGCCGCCCCATGTCCCGCGAATGACGGTGAACCACGTCACCGCCAGGCCGAGGATCGTGCCGATGACGAGCACGCCTACGATTTTCAGAAATGTCCGCATGGCCCCGCCGTCTCCCGCGGGCACTATAAGCGTAGCGCGCGCGGCACGCTAATTCGTATCGCCCTGCTGCGTGTCGCCGCCGTTCTGCTGGCCGTCCTGCGGCACCGCGGGGCGGCCCTGCGCGTCGCGGCCGCGCCGGTTGAACAGCCAGTCCCAGAAATTCTTGTGATCACCGCCGCCGCGCCGGTCGGCATCGGGCGGCGGCTGGTCGGCGTCGCCGCCGCCCTGATAGCCATTGTCGCCGCCGCCGCCGGTGATGTAGCCGCCGCCCGCCTCGTCGTCGCCGCCCGTCGTCGTGACCGTGTCGCCGCCGAACACCGAAGTGTCGTCGGCCGGCGGCTGCATGTCGGACTTGTCGAGCTTGGTCGACGGCAGGCCTTTCTCCGCCACCAGCATCGTCGCGTGCCAGATCTGCGCCGGCAGCGTGCCGCCGGTGACGTTCTTCATCGGCGTCGAATCGTCGTTGCCGACCCACACCGCCGCGACATAATCGGCGGTAAAGCCGACGAACCACGCGTCGTGGAAATCCTGCGTCGTGCCGGTCTTGCCGCCCGCCTCATGCCCCGGGATCGCCGCCGACATGCCGGTGCCGTGCGTCGTCACGCCGTTCAGCATCGCGACCAGGTCGCGGTTCACATGGCTCGCCACGATGCGCTCGCGATAGCCGTCGGGCTTGCGCGCATAGAGGACCTTGCCGCTGCGATCCTCGACCTGCGTGACGAAATAGGGATAGACGATCAGCCCGCCGCCCGCGAACACCGCATAGGCGCGCGTCAATTCCAGCGGCGTGACCTCCGAGGTGCCCAGCGCGATCGACGCGTTCTCCACCAGCTTGGACTGGATGCCGCAGCGCTGCGCCGCCGCGATCACCGTGCTGACGCCGACCTCCTGCGCCAGATTGGCGGTGATCGTGTTCACCGAATGCGCCAGCGCGTCGGCCAGCGTCAGCGTGCCGAACGACCGCCCGCCGAAATTGGTCGGCGTCCAGCCGTCGATGTCGACCGGCTGGTCGGCGCGCACGTCCCACGGCTCCAGCCCGCTCTCCAACGCGGCGAGATAGACGAACGGCTTGAAGGCCGAGCCCGGCTGGCGGTGCGCCTGCGTCGCGCGGTTGAAGGTGCTCTCGTCGTAATCCGTGCCGCCGACCAGCGCGACCACCGCGCCGTCCGGCTTCATGACGACCGCCGCCGCCTCGCTGGCATGCACCTTGGGGCCGCTCTTGGCGATGATCTTGCGCGCATTGCTCTGCGCCGCGTCCTGGATCCACGGCTCCAGCGTGGTGTGCACGATCAGGTCGACGCTCGGCGCCACGCCGCCCTGTGTCGCCAGCCGCACCGCCTCGTCCGCCGCGGTGTCGAAATAGAAATTGCGCGCGTCGGCGTTGGTGTGCTCGCTGATGATCGCCGGGTTGGCCTTGGCGGCGTCGGCATCCGCCTGGCTGATCGCGCCCGTCTCCACCATCGCGCGCAGCACGATGGCGGCGCGGGCCTGCGCCTTGGGCAGATCACGGCGCGGCGAGAACGCCGAGGGCGCGCGCGTCAGCGTCGCCAGCATCGCCGCTTCCGGCAGCGTCAGCTCCGACGCCGATTTGTTGAAATAGACATGCGCCGCGCCGTCCACGCCATAGGCGCCGGATCCCAGATAGATGCGGTTGAGGTAAAGCTCGAGGATCTGCTTCTTGGTCAGCGTCTTCTCGAGCCGCGTCGCGTCGAGCAATTCCTCGAATTTGCGGTTGAGAGTGCGCTCCTGCGTCAGGAAGACGATCTTGACCGTCTGCTGCGTGATGGTCGAGCCGCCCTGCACCGTGTGCCCGGCGCGGAAATTGGTCCACAGCGCGCGCGCCAGTCCCTTCGGATCGAAGCCGCCATGATTGTAGAAATTGCGATCCTCCATCGCGATGAACGCGGCAGGGAGGTAGGCCGGCATCTGCTCCAGGGTCAGGCGCTTGCCGATGATCGCGCCGCGATGCCCGACCTCGTTGCCGGCGGCATCGAGGAAGGTGAACGCGATCGGCCGGTTGACGGCATAGAGATCCTTGGACAGGTCGAGCGGCGAGGCGAACCACGACAGGATGGTCGGTGCCATGACCAGCAGCGCCAGCGGCACCGCGATGGCGGTGGTCACGATGGCGAGCAGCGGCGCGAAGAACCGCCGCCGCGTGACGAAGAATCCCGCCAACGCCCGCAGATTTTCGCCGATGCTATCGAGCAGCCCGTTCATGGGCGCGTACGTCGCCCATATTTGCGGCACAATCAAGGCTTTAGGTCTTAACGGGCGGTAAGAAAGGCGGCGCGGAAATGCGGAGTTACAAATAAAGAGAACCCTCTCCCCCACGAAGTGGGGGGCCGTAGCGACAGCGTGCGGCGCGAAGCGAAGCGGAGCAGGAGGGCAGGGTGAGGGGGTGTCGCCGCTAGACGCGTACGTCGAAATCAGAGCTTCGTATCGATAACGCGCGAAATTCCGAAAACTGCGCTCGACTTTACCACCCCCTCACCCCGCCCTCTCCCCACTTCGTGGGGGCGAGGGAGAAGCTGTTTTTCGAGCTCGCGAACCTCCAAAAACTTTTTTCGCGCTAAAAGATTTTTCCGCCACCGCATCGCACAAACGTTCTCTATCCCCGACGCCGCGCAAAAATCTCCGCGCAAAGCGCGCGCGGAAATCAAATCGCACGGGGATAAGCTCAGCGAATGACTCGCAAAGATTTTTTGCGGGCACCTCTTGAACCGAGTCGGTCAAACGACCATCTCCCGTATATCCCCACAAGTGTGAGCAATGACCAAAGACACCCAACGATCCCTCGTGATCGTCGCGGACGCGGACGACTGCGTGCTCGACGACAACGACCCCCTCTTGAAGGACGAAATCAATGACGACTGGATGGACCTCGTGACCGACAGGATAGCCCGCGAATTCGCGCGCCAGGTGCAGCAGCAGGAGAACATGCCCGCGACCACCAACAATCTCACGCGCCTCGCCAATGTGCGCGCGCTCGATCAATTGCAGCGCACGCTGGAGCGCATGGCCAAACAACACACCGCGCGCAACACGCGCAGAGCGAAGAAGCATGCCCGCAATCCCGAACTTGCCCGCCAAGCGCTTGAGCGCCGCCTTTTTGCTCTCCTTGAGCTCAGCTCAGCAACAAGAAGCCTTGAAGGCGCTGAAGAATGAAGACCCCGCAGATCTCCTCGAAAGCTGGCAATTCTGGGCCCGCGACGAACAGCTTCCGCCGCCCGATCCCTGGCGCATCTGGCTGTTCCTCGGCGGGCGCGGCGCCGGAAAGACGCGTAGCGGCGCCGAATGGATCGCGGAAGGCGTCGCCCAAGGCACCATGCAACGCATCGGCCTCATCGGCGCCACCTTTGGCGACGCGCGTGCCGTCATGATCGAGGGCGTCGCCGGCCTCAAGAAGATCTGCGAAGACGCCACCTTCGAGCCCGCCAACCGCCGCATCAAATTCGCCGGCGGCGCCATCGCCACCGTGCTCAGCGCCGACGAGCCCGACGGCATCCGCGGCCACCAGTTCGACACCATCTGGGCCGACGAGTTCTGCAAATGGCCCGATCCGCAAGGCGCGCTCGACATGGCCCTGATGAGTTTGCGCGTCGGTGCCGATCCGCGCATGGCGATCACCACCACGCCGCGCAACATCGCGGCGCTGAAGGGTCTGCTCGCGTCGCCTGACGTCGCGGTGACGCGCGGCTCTTCTGCCGCCAATGCGGCGAATCTCGCGCCCGGATTCCTCGAGACGATGGAGCGCCGCTACGGCGGCTCGCGCCTCGGCCGCCAGGAGCTCGACGCCGAGCTGATCGAAGACAATGACGACGCGCTGTGGCGCCGCGCCTGGATCGAGGACAACAGAGTCCGCGAAGTCCCGCCGCTCGCCCGCATCGTCGTCGCCGTCGATCCGCCGGTCTCCAGCAATGGCGACGAATGCGGAATCGTCGTCGCGGGAAAAGATATAAAAGTCGAAGCCGATGGCTACATCCTCGCCGACATGTCCGCCGGCGGCTGCACGCCCAACCAGTGGGCGCAGCGCGTCGCCGACGCCTACGAACATTACCAGGCCGACGTCGTCATCGCCGAAGCCAACCAGGGCGGCGAGATGGTGCGCGCCATCCTGCTGCAGGAGCACCCGCATCTGCCGCTCAAGCTCGTCCACGCGACGCGCGACAAGCGCACCCGCGCCACGCCGTGCTCCTCGCTCTACGAAGCCGGCCGCATCCACCACGTCGCCGCGCTGCCCGAACTCGAGGATCAGATGTGCACCTATGACGGCACCGGCCCCAGTCCCGACCGCATGGACGCTCTTGTCTGGGCGCTCACGCATTTGTTTCCGGCGGAACGCAAAGCCGCACCCAAAATCCGGTCGTTGTGACATGCGCTGTCGTGATAGCCTGAGAGCAATGCCGGCGCCCGCGACCGGCAATCGGGGAAGAACCATGCGAATCCTGCTGCCGCTGTGCTGCGCGCTTCTCGTCTCCACCGCCGCGTTCGCCGCCGACAACGGCCCGCCCGGCGCCCACGCCGATTACTGCTCGTGGTGGGCAAGCGCACCCGGCGCCGCCAAGCGCATCTTCGTCTGCATCAAGTCGAGCGGTTACATCCTGCAGAAAATGCCGGACGGCGATCTGCCCGCCGACGCGCAGGCCAGGGCCGACAAGGGCGACGCCCGCGCCATGCTGCTCGTCGGCAACGCCGCGCTTTATAGTGGCGATCTGTCCGGTCTCGACTGGATCCGCAAAGCCGCCGCCGCGAAGGAGCCCGACGCGATCGCCGAGCTCGCCTGGATGTACGGCGACGGCGCACTGATCGGCAAGGATCCGGCCCAGGCGCTGGCGCTGCATCAGCAGGCCGCCGCGCTCGGTTCGGCGCCGGCCATGAAGGCGATGGGCACGCGCTATGCCACCGGCGACGGCGTCGCGAAGGACGACGTTGCGGCGAACGATTGGTTCCTCAAGGCCGCGACCGCCGGCGATCTCGGTGCCGTGGTGACTCTCGGCACCCGCCTCGAAGCCGGTATCGGCACCGCCCCGGATTATCCGCAGGCGATGCGCTGGCTGCACGCCGCGATCGACGCCGGCCTCACCGGCCAGGCCGCCGGACTGCTCGGCAAGATGGTCGACCTCGGCGAGGGCGTCCCGGCCGATCCGGTGCAGGCGTTCCACTGGTACGAGCTCGCCGCGAAAGCCGGTGACCCGCGCGCCATGAGCCAGATCGCCGCGATGTACCATTTCGGCCGTGGCGTCGCGCAGGACGACGCGCAAGCGCAAGCCTGGCACGACAAGGCGCAACAAGCGCAACAGCACTAGGCACCACTGTCATCCCCGGCGAGCATCGCGAAGCGATGCGAGGGACCCCTTAGCGACAGCGTAAGGGGACCCAGGTGGATCGACTGGAGACGGTCTGTCCACCTGGGTCCCCTTCCCCTCGCTGACGCTCGGCCGGGGATGACACCGTTATTTTTTCTCCAACATCGAGAGCGATCCCATGTTCGAATTCCTTCGCCGCAACAGCACGTCCGCGCGAGCGGGAGTGCCAGAAAAGAAATCGGCTCCCCTAATTGCGCTCCACCTGAACGCCGCCGCCCGCTGGTCGCCGCGCGATTACGCCGGCCTGGCGCGCGAGGGCGTCATGAAGAACGCCATCGTCTACCGCTGCGTGCGCACCATCGCCGAGAGCGCCGCCTCCGTCCCCTTCCTGCTCTATGACGGCGGTGCCGAGATCGCGGCGCACCCGCTGCTCGCGCTCCTCACCCGCCCCAACCCGGAGGAAGACGGCACCGCCTTCTTCGCGCGCTGGTACGGCTTCCTGCAATGCGCCGGCAACGCCTATCTCGAAGCGGCCAGCGCCGGCGGCGCGGTGCGCGCGCTCTACAATCTGCGTCCCGACCGCGTCGCGGTCGTCCCCGGTGCCCGCGGCTGGCCCGCCGCCTATGACTACACCGTCGACGGCCGCACCACGCGCATCGCGCGCGACGCCGCGACGGGATTCCTCCCCGTGCTCCACACCACGCTGTTCCACCCGCTCGACGATTATTACGGCCTCTCCCCGATCGAGGCCGCCGCCAACGCGATCGAGGTCCACAACGCCGGCGCCGCCTGGACGAAAGCGCTGCTCGACAACGCCGCGCGGCCCTCCGGCGCGCTCGTCTACACCGGCCCCGACGGCGCTCCCGGCCTCACCGACGACCAGTTCGCCCGGCTTAAACGGGAATTGGAAGACGCCTATCAGGGCGCCGGCAATGCCGGCCGCCCGATGGTGCTCGAAGGCGGCCTCGAGTGGAAAAGCATGAGCTACACCCCCGCCGACATGGATTTTTCGACGACGCGCGACGTCGCGGCGCGCGAAATCGCGCTGGCCTTCGGCGTCCCGCCCATGCTGCTCGGCATCCCCGGCGACAACACCTATTCGAACTACCGCGAGGCCAATCTGAGTTTCTGGCGCCAGACCGTCCTGCCTCTCGTCGGCCGCACCACCGCCGCGCTGACCCGCTGGCTCGCCCCCCGCTTCGGCGACAATTTGCGCCTCGGCTTCGACAGCGATGCGGTCGACGCCCTGGCGTTGGAGCGCGAGACGGTCTGGGACCGCCTCAACGCCGCGACGTTCCTGACCCAGGACGAAAAGCGCGCCGCCGCCGGCTATGGTCCCGCGGCATCGGGCGATATGCTAGGGTGACATGCCGGATACGAGGAAACGCCATGAAAAAGATCGCTTTGATTTTCGCCGCGCTCGCCTTCGCCGCGCCGGCTCATGCCGCCGAGACCTGCGTGCTGCAGGCGATGGGCTCGCTGCCGATGACGCTGCTGCCCGACGGCGCGATCCGCGTGCCGGTGAAAATCGACGGCGCCGAGCAGGCCATGGCGCTCGAACTCGGCACGCCGCAATCGGGCGTCAGCGATGCCTTCGCCTCCAGCCTCGGCCTGCATGTCGACCACGTCGGACGCAGTGCGCTCACCTATCACGGCGCGCCGATCCGCGACGAGGTGATCCTGCCCGAGCTGAAATTCGGCGTCGTCACCGGAACGCAAGTGCCGGTGCTGCTCCTGCCGCGCGGCGCCTCGTTGCCCGCCGGCACGATCGGCGTCCTCGGCTCCGGCCTCGCCGCCAATGCCGATCTGGAACTGGACTTCGCGGGCGGCAAGCTGAACCTGTTCGCGCCGGAGCATTGCGCCGGCGCCGGCGTCACCTGGTCCGACAGCGCCGCCATCCTGCCGTTCACCCGCGACGAGATGGGCCACGTCGTCTTCACCATGCAGCTCGACGGCAAGGACGTCACCGCCGCGTTCGGCGCGCAGACCAGCGGAACCATGCCGCTTTCGGTGGCGCGCCGCCTGTTCGGCGTCGGCTATTCGGTGCTCACCAACCCGCATCCGTTCAAGATGCTGTCGGCCGGCGGACTTTCCATCGCCAATCCCGCCATCCGCGTCGTCGATGACAGCAATGACGGCTGCGAAGGCCGCGACCAGCCGCTCGCCTGTTTCAACCGCCCCGATTTGCAGCTCGGCCTGTCGCAGATCCGGAACCTGCACCTCTTCCTCGCCTTCGGCGAAGGCAAGCTCTACGCCACCGCCGCCGACGCGCACAAATAGAGTCGCACCCATGACCCTCGCAAAAACGTTCCAGCCCGCGCTGGAGCGCAAGATCCCGGCCGCCCTCGTGGCGGCCTTTTTGTTGCAGACCGCCGGCGCGCTGTTCTGGGCCGGCTCGGCCGCCGAGCGCATCAGCGACCTCGAACGCGCGCTGGCGCGCGACCAGGCCGCGATCGAGCGCGTCGCCGTGCTCGAAGAGCAGATCGCCGACGTGAAGGCCGCCCTGGCGCGGATCGAGAACAAGCTGGACCGCAAATAAAGCGTCATGGCCGGGCTTGACCCGGCCACCCAACTTGCAGCCGCACAAACACGTTCAAGATGGCCGGGTCGCGCGTCGCCCGCTTCGCGGGGCTCGCTGCCCGGCCATGACGAGGTTCTAAGGAATGACCGTCATCCAATACGCGGGGCCTCGCCTCGCGCACACGACTACGCCTGCGCGAATCTCCGCGCTCGGCCCCGGCGAGTTCGAAGGCTATGCCTCGCTCTTCCACGTGGCCGACGGTGCGGGCGACATTGTCGCCCCCGGGGCGTTCACCCAATCGCTGAAGCGCCGCCCGCCGCCGCGCGTGCGCATGCTCTATCAGCACTTCGCGCACGAGCCGATCGGCGTGTGGGACGCGATCGCCGAGGATTCCCGCGGCCTCCATGTCCGCGGCCGCCTGGCCCTCGATGTCGGGCGTGCCCGCGACGTCGCCGAGCTGATCCGCGCCGGCGCGCTCGACGGCCTGTCGATCGGCTTCCGCACCCTGCGCGCGCGCCGCGACGCCGCGGCAGGCACGCGCACGCTGCTCGAGATCGAGCTGTGGGAAATCTCCGTCGTCACCTTCCCGCTGCTGCCAGGCAGCGGCGTGACGGCCATCGGAAAGAAGAACGACGTGGCCGCGTCGCTCAAGAATGCGGCGCAGCTTTTCCGCGCCACCAGCACACCTGTCATCCCCGGCGAACTTCGCGCGCCAGCGCGAAGTGAGGGAAGGGGACCCAGGTCTATCCGCAGCGCAGCTGCTTCACCGCCTGGGTCCCCTTCCCTCGCATCGCTCCGCGATGCTCGCCGGGGATGACATCGCGTTTTCATCGTCAACTGGAGAAAGTAAACATGGACTACGAAACCAAAGCCGCCACGCCCGAAATCAAGGACGCGTTCGACGATTTCCTGCGCGCCTTCGAAAGCTTCAAGGGCGCCAATGACGAGCGCCTCGCCGCGCTCGAACGCCGCTCCGCCGACGTCGTCACCGACGAGAAGGTCGACCGCATCGACAAGGCGCTGGTCGAGCAGAAGCGCGCCCTCGACGAGCTGACCCTCGCCGCGTCGCGCCCCAGCCTCGGCGGCACCGAGCGCAAAGCCACCGACCGCGACGCCATCGAGCGCAAGGCCGCGTTCGACCGCTACGTCCGCAAGGGCGACACCGGCGGCCTCGACGCACTGGAGGTCAAGACGCTCAGCGCCGGCTCCAACGCCGATGGCGGCTACACCGTGCCGCTGGAGATCGAGACCACCATCGACCGCGTGCTGGCGAAGGCCTCGCCGATCCGCGCCATCGCCTCGGTCCGCCAGATCGGCGGCAATGTCTATCGCAAGCCCATCGCCACCGCCGGCGCCGCCACCGGCTGGGTCGCCGAGACCGACTCGCGTCCCGCCACCGGCACGCCGAACCTCGCGGTGATCGACTTCCCCGCGATGGAGCTCTACGCGATGCCCGCCGCCTCGCCCGTCCTGCTCGACGACAGCGCGGTGAACATCGAGCAGTGGCTCGCCGGCGAGGTCCAGATCGTGTTCGCCGAGCAGGAAGGCGCCGCCTTCGTCTCCGGCAACGGCACGACCCAGCCCAAGGGCTTCCTGTCGGAGACCATCGTCGCCGACGCGTCCTGGGCCTGGACCAAGCTCGGCTACGTCGCGTCCGGCGCCGACGGCGCCTTCGCGTCGTCCAACCCGACCGACAGCCTGGTCAGCCTCGCCTATGCGCCGAAACAGGCCTACCGCGCCAACGGCACCTGGGTGATGAACCGCAAGACCGAGAGCGCGATCCGCAAGTTCAAGGACTCGACCGGCAATTACATCTGGCAGCCGGGCAGCGCGGCCGGCCAGCCGCCGACGCTCCTGGGCTATCCGGTCGCCGAGGCCGAGGACATGCCCGACATTGCGTCCGGCTCGTACAGCATCGCGTTCGGCGATTTCGCGCGCGGCTACCTCATCGTCGACCGCGTCGGCATCCGCACCTTGCGCGATCCCTACAGCGCCAAGCCGTATGTCCTGTTCTACACGACCAAGCGCGTCGGCGGCGGCGTCCAGAACTTCGAAGCCATCAAGCTGATGAAGTTCGCGGTCAGCTGAACCGAAGCGTCGCGCATTAAACTCCGCTGTCATCCCCGGCGAGCTTCGCGCGACAGCGCGAAGTGAGGGACCCCTTAGCGGCAGCGTAAGGGGACCCAGGTGCCAGCCACCGTCACGGTGTCGACCACCTGGGTCCCCTTCCCCTCGTGCCGCCTCGCGGCACGAGGCCGGGGATGACAGTTTTACTCGTTGGATAAACCATGCCCCTCACGCTCACATCCCCGCCCGCCCTCGAGCCCGTCACGCTCGCGGAAGCCAAGGCGCACTTAAAGCTCGACACCACCGACGACGACGCGCTGGTCAACACCTTGATCACCGCCGCGCGCGCCCGCGCCGAGTGGCACACCGGCCGCGCCCTCGTCACCCAGGGCTGGACGCTGTGGCTCGACAGCTGGTCGCAACCGCTCACGATCCCGCTGCCGCCGCTGCAAACGGTGACGGCGCTCACGCTCTACGCCCGCGACGGCACCGCGCGCGCCGCCGATCCCGCGACCTACAGCGTCGACCGCGCCGGCAACCGCATCGTCTTCACGGAACCCTGCACGCCGCCCACCGATCTGCGTTCGTTCAACGCTGTCGCTGTCGATTTCGTCGCCGGTTATGGCGACGCCGCGACGGACGTGCCCGCACCTCTGCGCGAAGCCATCCTCGAGCTGATCGCGTTCCTTTACGAGAACCGCGGCGAGGCCCCCGCCGACCTGCCGCTCGATGGCCTCGCGCTGCTCGCGCCGTATCGCAATCTGAAGCTCTGAAAGCCCATCATGCTCTCGACCCTGACCCAGCGCGCGACGCTCGTCGCGCGCACGCTGACGCCTGACGGCGGCGGCGGCTTCACCGAATCCTGGGACGTCTTCGCCACCGTCTGGGCCGCGCTGCAGCCGCAAGGCGCCACCGACACCGTCGGCGCCGACCGCCTGGAATCGCGCATCCGTCACCGCATCGTCCTGCGCCGCCGCCTTGATCTCGCCGCCGGCCAGCGCGTCGAGTTCGCCAATCGCAGCTTCCGGATCCACGCCGTGCTCGACCGCGGCGCCCGCGAAGCCACCGTCACCCTGCTGTGCGAGGAACGGATATGAGCGCCGCCAGCTGGGCCTTGCAGCAAGCCATCTTCGCCACGCTCGCCGTGAGTGACGCGGTGAAGGACGCCGTCGGCGATCCGCCGCGGATCTTCGACGCCGTGCCGCGCGGCAGCGCCTTCCCCTACATCGTGATCGGCGACGACCGTGAAAGCGACTGGAGCACCGCGACCGAACCCGGCAGCGCCCACGCGCTGACGATCCACATCTGGTCGCGCGCCGCCGGCCGCCGCGAAACCCGCCTCGCCGCCGAGGCCGTCGTCGACGCGCTGAATGGCGCCGAGCTGACGATCACCGGCCAGACGCTGATCGATCTGCGCTGGCTCGAAAGCGAAAGCACCCGCGAGAGCGACGGCGAAACCGTCCACGCCCAGCTGCGCTTCAAGGCGTTGCTCGAACCCCAATAGGAGAACCAACATGACCGCCCAAAAAGGCAAAGACCTGCTCATCAAGATCGGCGACGGCGCCTCGCCGGAAGTCTTCACCACCGTCGCCGGCCTGCGCGCCACGACGCTGGCGTTCAACGCCCAGGCGATCGACGTCACCAACGCCGACAGCGCCGATCAATGGCGCGAGGTGCTGACCGGCGGCGGCGTCAAGACCGCCACGGTCTCCGGTTCCGGCGTGTTCAAGGACGCCGCGTCCGACACCGCGCTGCGCACCGCCTTTTTCAACCAGGCGACGCCCAACTGGACGCTGGTGATCCCCAGCTTCGGCACGATCGTCGGCCCGTTCAAGCTCACCTCGCTTCAATACGAGGGACCGTATGACGGTGAACTCAAGCTCTCCCTCTCCCTTGCCAGCGCCGGCGCGCTCACGTTCGCGCCGATCTAACTAACCTCTCCCGCGAGCGGGAGAGGGACGCAAAATCTCAGGTTTGCGGAGCCCTTCGCGAAGCAAGCCTTAGATTTTGCTGGGTGAGGGGTACGGGCACAGAGCACTGCTCCCGACACGGCCCCTCACCTGGTTGTCGCTTCGCTCCAACCGTCCTCTCCCGCGAAGTGCGGGCGAGGATAAGGACTCCACCATGCCCAACCGCATTCGCGGCGAAGCCGCGCTCGACGCCGGCGGCCGCTCCTATCGCCTGCTGCTTACCCTCGGCGCGCTCGCCGAGATCGAGGACGGTCTCGGCCTCGCCGATCTCTCCGACGTCGCCGCGCGGCTGAAGACCGTACGCGCGGCCGATCTCGCCGTCGTCGCGGCGGCGCTGCTGCGCGGCGGCGGCCACGATCTCGCACCGGCCGACGTGCTGCGCCTGCCGTGCGATCTCGGCACGCTCGTCGCCGCCGTCACCGACGCGTTCAACGCCGCCGGTCTCGAACCGATCGCCAATACGCACGGTGATGATACTGCGCACCCTTTCGCTGGCGCGACTGGTTGAGCCACGGCCTCGCCAGTCTGCGCCTGACGCCGCAGACCTTCTGGGCGCTGTCGCTGCCCGAATGGCGCGCGCTCACCACGCCGCCGCCGCGCGCCGCACCGCTCGCCCGCGCCGACCTCGAAACCCTGATGCTGCAACACCCGGATTGACCCGATGCCCGATACGCCTCTCGACACCAGCCTCTCCGCCGCGGCCGACGCACTTTCCGCCTTCGTCGGCGGCCCGGTGCAGAGCGCCACCTCCGCCATCGAAACCGCCGTCACGCGCAGCTTCTCCTCGGTCGAGAACACGATCGCGCGCGCCGTGCTCTCCGGCAAAACCTCGATGGACCAGCTCGTCTCCGCGATCCTGTCCGACTTCGACCGCATCGCCACGACGCAGTTCATCGTCAAGCCGATCGAGAGCGTGCTGACCTCCATCGCCGGCGCGATCCTGCCCGTCGGCGGCGCCCGCGCCGCCGGCGGCCCGGTCGATGCCGGCACGCCCTATCTCGTCGGCGAGCAGGGCCCCGAACTCTTCGTGCCGCACAGCGCCGGCGCCATCGCGCCGAACAGCGCGCTCGGCCGCGGCGGCAATGTCACGCTCAACGTCACCGCCCGCGACGCGCAGAGCTTCCTGAAATCGGAATCCCAGATCGCCGCGATGCTGAGCCGCGCTTTGGCGCGCGGCCAAAGGAATCTCTGATGGCTTTCCATGAAGTTCGTTTCCCCACCGCGATCGCGTTCCACGCCACCGGCGGACCCGAGCGCAAGACCGAGATCGTCACCCTCGGCTCCGGCTTCGAAGAGCGCAACGCGGTGTGGGCCAATTCGCGCCGCCGCTTCGATGCCGGCTATGGCGTCAAGTCGCTCGGCGATCTGCATGCTGTCATCGCGTTCTACGAAGCGCGCCAGGGCCGGCTGCACGGTTTCCGCTACAAGGACTGGAGCGATTTCCAATCCTGCGCCCCCGACGCGACGCCGTCGCCCACCGACCAGCCGCTCGGCACCGGCGACGGCCACATCACGACGTTTCCGCTGACCAAAACCTACACCTCCGGCCCCGCGAGCTGGACCCGCACCATCACCAAGCCCGTTGCCGGCAGCGTTCGCATCGCCGTCGCGGGCATCGAGCACGCCACCGGCTTCAGCGTCGACACGACCACCGGCCTCGTCACCTTCACGGCGGCGCCCGCATCCGGCGCCGCGCTCACCGCCGGGTTCGCGTTCGATACGCCGGTACGCTTCGACAACGACAGCCTCGTCATCAACCTCGCCAGCTTCACCGCCGGCGAAATCCCGGCCATCCCGCTGGTCGAGATCCGGATCTGACATGAAAACCCTCCCAACCGGCCTGCAGGCCCATCTCGATTCCGGTGCCACCACGCTGTGCTGGTGCTGGAAGATCGTGCGCCGCGACGGCGTCGCGCAAGGCTTCACCGATCACGACCAGCCGCTCACCTTCGGCGCGCAAAGCTACGCCGCCGTCACCGGCTTCACCGCCAGCGAGGTGCAATCGACCCTCGGCCTCGCCGTCGACAATCTCACCGTGCTCGGCGCGCTCAGCGCCGACACGCTCAACGAGGCCGACCTCGCCGCCGGCCTCTACGACGATGCCGCGATCGAGATCTGGCGGGTCAACTGGGCGGCGCCCGACCAGCGCGTCCTGATGCGCAGCGGCACTCTCGGCGAGGTCAAGCGCGGCCGCACCGCCTTCACCGCCGAACTGCGCGGCCTGGCGCAGCGTCTGGGCCAGCCGGCCGGCCGCGTCTACGCCTATTCCTGCGACGCCGATCTCGGCGACGCGCGCTGCGGCAAGGACATCGCGTCGTCGGACTTCACCGCGAGCGCCACCGTCGCCGCCGTCACCGATGCGCGCCGCTTCTCTTCCGCCGGCCTCGGCGCTTATGCGGCGGCCTGGTTCAGCGGCGGCAAGCTCATCTTCACCAGCGGCGCCAATGCCGGCCGCGCCGCGCAAATCAAACGTCACGGCACCGACACCATCGAGTTGTGGCAGGCGATGAGCGAAGCCATCGCCCCCGGCGACGCCTTCACGCTCAGCGCCGGCTGCGACAAGCAGTTCGCGACCTGCAAGACCAAATTCGCCAACGGCATCAACTTCCACGGCTTCCCTTACATGCCCGGCAACGACGCCGCGCTCTCGGCGCCCACCACCACCCATCTCCTCGACGGAGGCAGCCGCTATGGCAACTGACATCGTCCCCCTCGCGCGCGCCTGGATCGGCACGCCTTACGTCCACCAGGCCAGCGTCAAGGGCGCCGGCTGCGACTGCCTCGGCCTGCTGCGCGGCGTCTGGCGCGAGCTCCACGGCGCCGAGCCCGAAACGCCGCCGCCCTATTCGCCCGACTGGGCCGAAGCCACCGGCCAGGAAACTCTTTACAGGGCGCTCAAGCGTCACCTCACCGAGATCGAGCGCGACGACCTGGCGCCCGGCGACATCGCGCTGTTCCGCATGTCCGCATTCGGCCCCGCCAAGCATTGCGGCATCGTCGCCGAGCACGTTCTCCCCATGGACGGCCCGGGCGATCCGCGCCGCCTGACGCTGATCCACGCCCGCCAGAACCGCCGCGTCGCCGAAGAGCTTTTCACGCCCTTCTGGCGCAGCAAGCTGACCCGCGCCTTCCGCCTGTGAGCGCGGTGGCTGGCCCCGGCCACGCAGACCTCATAATGTTCAGACAGCCTTGTCCGCTCGAAAGACGCAGTCATGTTTCGCACGCTGACCATTGCCGCCGCTCTCGCGCTGTTGCCGTTCCTCCTGCCGTCCGCCGCAAGGGCCGAGCACTGGATGCAGGATATGCCGGATTACAGCGCGGGCAGCTGCAACAGCCCCGCGACGACGGTGGAGAAATTCATCCACGACTGCGAGCAGGACATTAAATTCGGCAAGCTCGGCCCCGAGAAGATGTCCATGGCGCTGCTGTCGCTGGGCGACGGCCTGCGCCTCCTGGGGCAGTATGACGACGCGCTGAACGTCTACCAGAAATCCGTGGACGTGAATCCGCGCAACACGATCGCGCGTTTTCGCCACGGCGAGCTGCTGGAGGACACAGGCCGCTACGAACTCGCGCTCGCCGATTTCGACGCGCTGCTCGACCAGGATCGCACCGACGACGTGACCTTCGCCGAGCGCTGCTGGTTGAAAGCGCTGATGGGCGGGACGCAACTCCCATCGGCGGTGGCCGATTGCGACGCCGCCATCGCGAAAACGCCGAACAGCGCCAACCGGCTGGACTCGCGCGCCTTCGTCTACTTCCGTCTCGGCAACTATCCCGCAGCGATCAAGGATGCCGATGCCGCGCTGGCGATCAACCCGAAGCTCGCCAACTCGCTTTATGTGCGCGGCCTCGCGAAGCGCAAATCCGGCGATGCCGCGGGCGGCCAGGCCGATATCGACCTGGCGCTGACGCTCAAGCCGACCATCGTCGACACCTATGCCGGCTACGGCGTGACCCGCTAGGCCGCGCAACACATCGAACACCAACGGCGGCCCTTTCGGCCGCCGTTTTCGTTTGTGCTCTTTCGAAAGCAAGCCCCATGGCCTCTCTCGTCCTCGGCGTCGTCGGCTCCGGCGTCGGCGCCTCGCTGCTCGGCAGCGTCTCGCTGTTCGGCGCCACCATCAGCGGCGCGCAGATCGGCGGCGCGCTCGGCGCCTTTCTCGGCAGCGAGATCGACGCCGCGCTCAGCCCCGGCCAGCACCGCACCGGCCCGCGCCTCTCCGACACCAATATCCAGGCCTCGACCGAAGGCGCCGCGATCGCGCGCCTCTATGGCCGCGTCCGCGCCGCCGGCCAGCTCATCTGGGCCAGCCAGTATAAGGAGAGCACCGCGACCACCAGCGCCGGCGGTGGCAAGGGCTTCGGCGCGTCTTCCGCCAGCGAAACGGACTATGTCTATTCGATTTCTTTCGCCGTCGGCCTGTGCGCCACCGCGACCCGCATCGGCCGCGTCTGGGCGGACGGCAACCTGATCGACATCTCGCGCTTCACGACACGCTTCTACACGGGCAGCGAGACACAAACGCCCGATCCGCTGATCGCCGACATCGAAGGCGCCGGCAACGCGCCCGCCTTCCGCGGCCTCGCCTACATCGTGTTCGAGGACATGCCCCTCGCCGATTTCGGCAACCGCATCCCGCAGCTGCAGTTCGAGATCGTGCACACTCTCTCCGCCGCCGATCCGGACGCGCTGGAAAACCGTCTGGGCGGCGTCGCGCTGATCCCCGGCGCCGGCGAGTTCGTCTATGAATCCCGGATCGTCAGCGACGACGACGGCGAAGGCGCGACGTCGCCCGAGAACGCGCACAATTCCAGCGGCACCTCCGACCTCGACGCCTCGCTCGACGAGCTCACCGCACTGGCGCCCAACCTCGCCGCCACTTCGCTGGTCGTCGGCTGGTTCGGCAGCGATTTGCGCGCCGGTTCGTGCACCTTCAAGCCTGGCGTCGAGCTTGCCGCCAAAATGACCTATCCCACCACCTGGTCCGTCGACGGCGTCGCCCGCGCCGACGCCCATCTCGTCAGCCAGATCGACGCGCGCCCCGCCTATGGGGGCACGCCGTCGGACGACAGCGTCGTCGCCGCGATCCAGAATCTGAAGACGCGCGGCCTGCGCGTGATGTTCTGCCCTTTCGTCTTCATGGACATCCCGTCCGGCAACACGCTGACCGATCCTTACAGCGGCGCCGCGCCGCAAGCCGCCTATCCCTGGCGCGGCCGCATCACCTGTTCGCCGGCGCCCGGCACGATGGGCTCGCCGGATCAGACGAGCACCGCCGCGACGCAGGTCGGCGCGTTCTTCGGCAGCGCCACCGCCGCGAACTTCACCGTCACCGGCGCCAATGTCGCCTGGACCGGCGGCAGCGACTGGGGCTATCGCCGCATGATCTTGCACTACGCGTTGCTCTGCGCCGCGGCCGGCGGCGTCGACGCTTTCCTGATCGGCAGCGAGCTTCGCGGCCTCACCCGCGTGCGCGACAGCGCCACGCATTATCCCGCAATCGCCGCGCTCAAAACCCTCGCCGCCGACGTCCGCGCCATCCTCGGTAGCGGCACGAAGATCGGCTACGCCGCCGACTGGAGCGAATATGCCAACCACCAGACCGGCAGCGCCACGCTGCTGTTCAACCTCGATCCTTTGTGGTCGGACACGAACATCGACTTCATTGGCATCGACAACTACCTGCCGCTCGCCGATTGGCGCGACGGCGGCCTCGACTACGCCCCCACCGGCCCGACCGACACCCACGACGCCGCCTATCTCACCGCGAACATCCGCGGCGGCGAGGACTACGATTGGTTCTACGCCACCGACTCCGACCGCATCGCGCAAACCCGCACCCCGATCACCGACGGCCTCGGCAAGCCCTGGGTTTGGCGCGCCAAAGATCTGTGGAATTGGTGGAGCAACGCCCATTACGATCGCCCCACCGGCAGCGAAAGCGCGTCGCCCACCGCCTGGACGCCGCAAAGCAAGCCCATCTGGTTCACCGAGCTCGGCTGCCCCGCCATCGACAAGGGCGCCAACCAGCCCAACGTCTTCGTCGATCCCAAATCCGCCGAAAGCGCGCTGCCGTATTTCTCGACCGGCGACCGCGACGACCTGATCCAGCGCCGCGTCCTCGAAGCCCATCTCGCCTTCTGGTCTACGCCTGCGAACAACCCGGCCTCGATCCACTACAGCGGCGCCATGGTCGATACCGCCAATATATATGTGTGGTGCTGGGACGCGCGGCCCTATCCGTTCTTCCCGGCACGCGACAACGTCTGGGGCGACGCCGGCAATTGGCGCCTCGGCCATTGGCTGAACGGCCGCCTCGGCACCGTGCAGCTCGCCAATCTGGTCGATGCAGTCTGCGCCGACAGCGGATTCGCGAACACCGACACGACCGGCCTCGACGGCCTCGTCACCGGCTTCGCCGTCACCGACACGATGAGCCCGCGCGACGCGCTGACGCCGCTGGCGCTCGCCTTCCACTTCGATGCGATCGAGAGCGAAGGCACCATCCGCTTCGTCCCCCGCGGCCGCCCGGACCCTTTTCCGCTCGACGAAACCGATCTCGTCCTCCCCGATGGCGACGTCGGCTTCGGCTTCACGCTGACCCGTGCCCAGGAAACCGACCTGCCCAATGCGTCGCGCATTTCCTACATCGACAGCGACGCCGATTACCGCCAGGCCAGCGCCGAAGCGCGCAGCCTGACCGGCTCCTCCAACCGCGTCGCGACCTCGTCGCTGCCCATCGTGATGGACCAGGGCCAGGCGATCGGCATCGGCGAGCGCCTGCTGCAGGACGCCTGGGTGATGCGCGAGACCGCCGCCTTCGCGCTGCCGCCGTCGCATCTGGCGCGCGACGTCGCGGACGAGATCGTGCTCACCAGCGCCGGCCGCAGCCACCGCCTGCGCATCACCCAGATCGACGACAGCGCATCGCGCGCCATCGAGGCTGTCGCGACCGATCCGTCGCTCTACGAGCCGCTCACCGGCCCGTCGCGCGCCCCCGGCCAGGCGCAGCAGATCGCGCAGCCGGGCAGGGCGCTCGTCGTCTTCCTCGATTTGCCGCTGCTCAGCGGCAAGGAGACGCCTTGGGCGCCCACCGCCGCCGCCTATGCCGCGCCATGGCCCGGCAGTATCCAGATCCTGCGCAGCGCCAGCGACTCCAACTACGTCCTGTCGCGCACCATCACCCGCGCCGGCGTACTCGGTCGCACCACGGCAGATTTTTATTCCGGCCCGCTGTGGCGCTGGGACGAAGTGAATGCGCTGCGCATCCGCCTCTCCAGCGGCACGCTGCGATCGCAGGACGATCTCGCCGTCCTCGGCGGTGCCAACGCGATCGCGGTCCAGAACGCCGACGGCGATTGGGAAGTCGTGCAATTCGCCGCCGCCGAACTCACCGCGCCGAACGAATGGACGCTCACGCGCCTCCTGCGCGGCCAGGCCGGCACCGAGACCGCGATGCGCAGCCCCATCGCCCCCGGCGCCCGCATCGTCCTGCTCGACGGCGCGCAACAGCAGCTCGACCTCAAGCAGAACGAAGCGACGCTGCCGTTCAATTATACCTGGGGTCCGCCCAACAAGCCGCTTTCCGATCCGAGCTATCAGATCGCGCCCGAGCAATTCGCAGCCATCGGCCTGCGCCCGCTCTCGCCGGTGCAGCTGGCCGCAAATTGGCAGGGCAGCGACCTCGCGCTTGCCTGGATCCGCCGCACCCGCCTCGGCGGCGACAGCTGGGACCAGACCGAAGTCCCGCTCGCCGAGGAGACCGAGGCCTACGACATCGAAATCCTCGATGCCTCGGGCACCGTCATCCGAACGCTCTCGTCGACAACGCCATCGCTGCTCTACCTCGCCGCGCAGATCGCCACAGACTTCCCGAGCGGTCTGCCGAGCCCCTTCCGCTTCACGGTCTACCAACTCTCCACCGCCTTCGGCCGCGGCGTGGGAACGACGGCGAACATCACGTTCACCTAGCCCAAGAGAACCCTCGCCCCCGCGAAGCGGGGGAGAGGGCAGGGTGAGGGGGTGCCGCAAGCACGCGCTCTTCGCCCGACACCCCCTCACCCCAACCCTCTCCCCCGAAAAAGGGGGAGAGGGAGAAACGGAGTTTCATGTCCACCACCCCGCGCACCGCTCTCCCGCTCCTCGCCGCGGCGCAGGCGCAGAAGCACGTCACCCACAACGACGCGTTGCTCCAGCTCGACGCGCTGCTGTTCGCGCGCTTCCTCGACCGCGATCTCAGCGCGCCGCCGTCCTCGCCCGCCGACGGCGACACCTATCTCGTCAAGGCAACTGCGAGCGGCGCCTGGACCGGCCAGAGCAACCAGATCGCCTACGCCTGCGACGGCGCCTGGCGCTTCGCCGCGCCCTTCACCGGCCTCGCCGCCTATGTGGTCGACGAAGCCAAGCTCATCGTGTTCACCGGCAGCGCCTGGGTCGACTACGCGAGCATCCTGAACCTGCAGAACGTGCCGCTGCTCGGCGTCAACACCACCGCCGACACGACGAACAAGTTCGCCACCAAATCGGCGGCGCTGCTGTTCGACAACATCGGCAACGGCGTCCAGGCCAAGCTCAACAAGCACGCCGCGTCCGACACCGCCTCACTGCTCTACCAGACCAACTATTCCGGCCGCGCCGAGCTGGGCCTGACCGGCGACGACAATTTCCACTTGAAAGTCTCGCCCGACGGTTCGGCCTGGACCGAGAGCATTGTCGTCGACAAGACCACCGGCCGCGTCGGCCTCGGCACCGCGTCGCCGGATGCGCCGCTGACCCTCAACCTCACCGGCAGCGCCAGCACCGTCGCGCCGCCGGCAAACATCGGCGTCCATGTCATCGGCAACGCCACCACCAACCGCCAGATGATCCTGGAGACTTACAGCACCGGCCCCCTGTTCGGCGCCCGCACCGCCAACGGCACGGTCGCGGCACCAACCGCCGTCACCAGCGGCCTCGGCCTTTTCACCTTCCTGTCCTCCGCCCATGACGGCACGACCTTCTCGCCGGCTGCCGGCCTCAACTTCTACGCCGACGAGAACTGGACGAGCTCGGCGCACGGTGCCCATTGGGCGATGCGCGCCACGCCGGTCGGCGCCACGATCATCGCCGAAACCTTCTCCGGCTATGGCGACGGCCGCTGGAGCGCCACCGGCGCGCGCTGCGATGCGTCTTATTCGCGTCAGGTGCCGGCGACCGGCTTCGCGATCACCATTGCGGCTGCCTGCGGCCGCCTGATCCTCGATCCGGCGGCGACGCTGGCGAGCGGCACGATCGTGCTCCCCGCCGGCCCGCGCGACGGTCAGATCTGCAACCTCTCGTCATCGCAAACGATCACCGCGCTCACGCTGTCGCCGAACACCGGCCAGTCGCTCAGCGGCGCGCTGACGTCGCTCGGCGCCAACGGCTTCGCCGAATACACCTACGTCGCCTCCAACACGACCTGGTACCGCACCGGCTGATCTTGACCCCGCCACACCGCAGCGATCGGCCATCTCGCGAAGACGGCCGACCGCTGCGGCGTGCCCGCAGTTCAGCGCAAACCAAAAGGACCTTCACATGCTCAACGGATACAAGACCTACATCGTCGGCACGCTCGCCGTGCTCGGCGCCATCGGCGGCTGGCTCGACGGCGACATGACGCTGCTCGCCGCGCTCAACATCGCGGTGCCGGCGCTGCTCGCCATGACGGTGCGCCACGGCGTCACGACGGCGGCGCACTGACCATGCGCCATCTCATCCTCGCCGGCGCCATCGCGCTCAGCCTTGGCGGCTGCTCCACCGTACTGCCGCTGCTCGAAGGCCAGAGCCTCGCGCAACAGGCGCCGCAATCCATCGCCGACGCCGAGAAGGCGCTGGCGGTGGCGCATCTCGCCTACCAGGGCATCGGCATCTCGCTGCAGCAGGCCGCCGCCAGCGGTTTGCTGCACGGCGCCGACGCCGCGACCGCCAAGACTCTGTTCGACAAGGCCGGTGCGATCCTCGACACCGCCGACCAGGCCGACGCCCTCGCCAACGCGCAGGGCGTGTTCGCCGCCGTGTCGAGCGCCAGCGCCCTGATCGCGCAGATCGACGCCCTCATCCCCAAGCACAAATCTTAAGGAGGTCGCCCATGACCGCCACGCTCGTCATCCAAATCCTGGAAGCCCTCGCCGCGGCGCTCGGCCAGATCGCACCGCTGTTCGCGCAGGGCCAGGCCGTGCTGTCGCTGGACGACGCCACCGCCGTCCATGCCGCGCTGACCAAGGCCGAAGCCTCCACCGCCGCCCTGCGCCTACAGGTCGACGCCGCGCTGGATGCGGCGGCTTCTCGCTGATTACTTGATCGTCCGCACCGCGACCGAGGTGCCGACGGCGAACATGCCGCTCAAATTCTGCACCGGGCCGAGCGGCTGCACATCGTCGCGCACGATCTGCACGTTCGGCTCGCCCGACAGCAGCTTGTGCGTGATGCGGCCGTTCTGCACCAGCACCAGGACCTGCGCCGTCCAGCCGGTCTCCTTGGTGGTGTGCAGGAAGCCGAACAAATCGAGGAACAGGCTGCCGGTACGCTGGAATTCGTGATGCTCGAGCTTGAACACGTAACCCTCGCAGCGCGAGCGCGCCATGATGCAGTCCTGCACCGCCGGATCGAGCTTGTCGAACGCCATCGAGCTGTTCGGCATGAAGCGCTCGACGATGTCGAGATAGGACAGCACCGCCACGTTCGGCGTGTTGCTAGCGTCGAAGCCCAGATCGGACATCTCGTTGAACGAGGTCTGTTGCACGGCGATCTTGTCGAACGCCCCGCGCACCGCGTCATAGGACTGGAACTTGGTGGCGCCGATCTCGCTCTGGCTCGGCAGCAGCATGCCGTCGCAGCCCGCCAGGGCCAAGGCCACGCCACACGCGCTCACGAAGCGCAAAACGCTTGTCCAACGCATCGATCAAGTCCCCAACCGTTAGCCGGGATCTTACGTCCCGTAACGCCGCCTGACGGGCAGCATAAGCCGAAATCCCGTTTTGATACGAATCCGAATTTGTGACTGGTAAATTCCCTGCTTCGGCGCAGGGTTTTGCACCGCCCAGTTTGGGTGGCCGGACGGTTTTGGGCATGGCGCCGCGGAAACTTGCGCGGGTTCCGTGCGATGCGCATCATGCGCGCCCGCTATTGGATTGCCCCATGAACGTCACTGACGCCTTGGCCTCGCGCAAATCGGTCCGCGCCTTCACGCCCGCGCCGGTTCCGCGCGCCACCATCGAAGCCATCCTCGCCGCCGCCGCCCGCGCGCCGTCGGGCGGCAACCTCCAGCCCTGGAAGGTCCACGTCCTGATCGGCGCGGCGCGCGACGAACTGGTCCGCCGCACCAAGGCGCGCATGGCCGTCAACCCGCGCGGCGGCGTGCCCGAGTACCACATCTACCCGCCCGAGCTGACCGAGCCTTACAAGACCCGCCGCTTCGCGATTGGCGAGGCGATGTACGCGACGATGGGCATCCCGCGCGAAGACAAGGCGGCACGCCTGATGCAGTTCGTGCGCAACTGGGAATTCTTCGGCGCGCCGGTCGGCCTCATCGTTTCCATCGACCGCCAGATGCAGCAGGGCCAATGGGCCGACCTCGGCATGTTCCTGCAGTCGATCATGCTGCTCGTCCGCGAGCACGGTCTGCACAGCTGCGCCCAGGAGGCCTGGGCTCCGTTCCACGAGGTGATCCGGGAGTATCTGAACATCCCCGCCGAAGAGATGATCTTCTGCGGCATGGCGATCGGCCACGCCGATGACTCCGCGCCGATCAATTCGCTTGTGTCGGAGCGCGCTCCGCTGTCCGAATGGGCGACATTCCGCGAAACGGCATGAGCGCGATGGATCGCACGCCGTCGCCGGCGCAAGGCGCCTTCTGGATGGTGCTGGCCGGCCTCGCCTTCGCCGGCGTCAACACGCTGGAGCAGATCGTCACCGTCCAGGCCGGGATGCCGGCGCCGACCGCCGCGTTCCTGCAATATCTCGTCGCCTTCATCGTCATCCTGCCCTGGGCGATCCGTCACGGCATCTCCTCGCTCAGGACCCGCCACCCCGGCCTGCATGGCCTGCGCGTCGTGCTCAGCGCTTTGGGCGTGCAGTGCTGGGTCGCCGGCCTCGCCCATGCCGTGCCCATCGGCACCGCCATCGCGCTGGTGATGACCTCGCCGTTCTTCGTCACCCTCGGCGCGGGCCTCATCCTGAAAGAGACCGTCAGCTTCGAGCGCTGGCTCGCCGTCAGCATCGGTTTCGCCGGCGGTCTGATCATCCTCGATCCGTTCTCGGGCGGCTGGTCGATGAGCTATCTGCTGCCCATCGCCGCCGCGGCGCTGTGGGCCGGCGCCTCGCTGTGCCAGAAGCGGCTCCTCGCCGAGGAAAGTCCTGCCGCCAGCACCGCCTGGCTGCTGCTGCTCCTCGCGCCGATCAACCTGGTGCTCGCCGTGCCGTCCGGCCTTCTGCCGCAGACCGGCTTCGCGCTGGAAGCCATCGTCGCCGTCGGCGTGCTCACCGCGCTGGCGCAAGGTTTCCTCGCACTGGCCTATGCCAGGGCCGACGCCGCCTTCGTGCAGCCTTTCGACCACGTGAAGCTGCCGCTCAACATCCTGGCCGGCTGGCTGGTGTTCGGCACGCTGCCCACTTTGAGCTTGTGGTTCGGTGCCGCGCTGATCGTCGGCGCCTCGCTGTTCCTGCTGCTGCGCGAGCACCGCATGGCACAGGCGGGCGCTACAGGGCCTTGATGACGGCGTTGGCCTTCTCGACGATCTTGTTCAGCAGCGCGAACGCCACGTTCGCACTATAGCCGCAGGCGAAGCTGATGAGCTGCCCTTCTTCATCGGCGAACTTTTTCATCTTCCCGTCCTTGTCGAAAAGGATCAGCACCAGCACCACCGGCACCACGGCGGCCAGTGCGAAACGCTTGAGCAGCGTCAATTCACCGGCGACGCCCGTCTCCTTGCTGATCGGCGGAGCCAGCAGGTTGATGCCGGCGCCCAGCAGGCCGAGCAGCATGAGCTGCAGCAGGAAGGGAAAATTGAACCAGGATGCGATGACCGCCAGCACGCCGAAATATTGCAGCACCACCAGCGCCGCCAGCGTGACGACGACGATGCCTGCGATCCACAACACCGCCGGCAGCCACAGCTTGATCGCAATGGCGCGATGCACGCGGACGCTGAGACTCTGAACCTGCCTCTGGTAGTCGGCGACATCCGGCCTGTCGGGCGACTCGTCAATCGCCGCGTCGCCATCCGGATTTCTTGGCGGATGCGCGTCGATCTGGTGCGCGAGCGCCAGGCACTCTTGCATCAAGGCGTCCGCAACGGCGCCGAACGGGTTGAAGGGCAGCAACAATGCGACGGGATGGATGGCATGTTGCGTCAGGGTCGCGACCAGCGCGTCGATCGCCCGGCGGAGTGTGTCGATCGTAGCCATGTAAATATTTCTTCAATATTCGAAAAAACTATATTTGCGCATTTTGTCTCTGTCCACAGTGAAGCATTCGGTTGCTGGCGCGAATACGGGCGGAAAATGAGAACCCCGCATCGGATTTCTTCAACGCGGATTCCATGGCGCAGGCGGTGCGTCGGCGAGGTTTGACCCCGTCCCGCTCAACCGCAATGATGCGCATGCAAACGGTGTATGCGTAGAGTTCAGCCATGCCGACGACGAGTCCGCCGATCCGGCTGGTGATGCGGCTGCTCCTGGAATTCATGGTGTCGGCGATGCCGGATCTGGCGCGCTGGCACGGCAACGATCTGGTGCGCGGCATCGTCTTTCTCGCCATCGCGCAGGCCAACCGTCCGCGTTTCTCCGATCTGGCGCGCTCCGGCCTTGCGCCGTGGACGCGCGGCGAAACGGCGCTCAAGCCCATCAGCGTGATGAGCCTGTCGCAATCGCTGAAGCTGCCTTACGAGACCGGGCGCCGCCGCGTCGTCGCACTCGCGCGCGACGGCCTCGTTGTCCGCGCCGAAGACGGCGTCGTGGTGCCCAATGCGGTGATTGCGAGCCCCGGCTTCACCGCCTTCGCCGACGGGACCTATGCGAAGTTTCTCGCCATGCTGCGCGGCCTGCGCACCATCGGCTTCGACTTCGCCAGCCTCGGCAAAGGCGCCGTTTGCGCCGACGATACGCCGCTGCCGGACGAGACGCCCGATCTGACGGTCCGCCATGTCGTGATCGATTTCGTCTTGCGCATGGTCGAATGCGGCTTGGAGGCCCATGAAGAAGACCTCGTCCGCGCGCTGATCTTCAGCGCCGTGATGGCGGCCAATGCGCGGCCCTATACAGACGATCCGAAAGCCGCCTGGGACTACGCCACGCTGGCCCAGTCGCCGCCGGAAAGCGAGCGCCGTCCCGTCACGGTGACCGAGGCCGCGCGCCTGACCGGTATTCCGTTCGAGACGGCGCGCCGCTACATCGCGGTCATGTTGCGCGACAAGGATCTGGTGCGGGTCCGCGGCAGGGGCGTGATCAACCCGCAGGTCTCGCCGCGCGACGCGCTCCTGCACCGCAGCGGCGCGCTGGTGATGAGCCGCTTCGTGCAATTCGTCGGCGATCTGCGCCGCCTCGGCTTCAGCTTCGAGACCTTGCAGGTCGAGACGCGCCGCAACGCCGCCTGAAAATGAGAAACCCGCGTTGGATTTCTCCAACGCGGGCTCTCGCTTGAATGTGGGGTTCGGAGGGGCTGCTGCGGAACAGGATTTACGCCATTCGTCGGCGCAAGCTGTGGCAGAACTTTTATGGAGAACAATATCATTGAACTCGCCGAATGCTTCACCGATGCGCTCGGCACTCTTTCACGCGTGCCGTGATTGGACTGCTGGCGGCACAAAACGGCTGCCATCGTTGGCGGTTTCTCCAAATGAGAAACCCGCGTTGGATTTCTCCAACGCGGGCTCTCGCTTGAATGTGAGGTTCCTACAGGGAGGGGCTTACTGCGGAACCACACGCCTCAAGGTCTGCTCACCCGGCTTTAGAGCCGGATGAAACCGATGATCTGGCCGGTGTAGGGATTCACCTCGACGAAGGTGACGCGATTGAACCGGTCGAACGAGCGCACGACATAGTGGCCGCGCACGAAATAGGGCTCGCCGGCGAAACGGATGTGGCGCCCGCGCAGCTGCTCGAACACGATCCGGTGGTCGACGATGCGGCGGTCGCGCCAGCCGTCGCGGAACCCGCGATCGAAGGCATGGTTGCCGGCCGGATGGAACGGCGCGGCGTCGGCGGCGGGTGCCGCGGCGAGGCCCAGGGTCAAGGCCGCAGCGGCGGCCATCACGATCGTCTTGATGCTCATCTTCGTCTCCTTGCGGCCCCGATCTTCCGTTAGGAAGGGCGGGCCTGGTTGGGGGACGCTTCGCAACTGGAGCCTGCGTCCCATGTCGCGTAAGATGCGCCACCGCTCCTGAACCTGTTCTGGACGCTGCGTTCATGCAGGGTTCAGGCGCGCAGACCTAAAAAGAGACCAATGAATCTCCGGGTTTTCCTTGCGTCGATGACGGTGCTGCTGGCGGTGGCCGGCGGCGCGTCGGCGCGCGGCACGCTCGACAGCATCCTGCCCGAGATCCGGGCCCAGCACCCCGGCCGCCTCTCCGATGCCGAGCCTTGGACCGATTCCGAAGGCCGCACCCACTACCGGATCAAATGGATGACGCCGGAAGGCCGCATCCTGTTCTTCAATGCCGATGCCGACAGCGGCCGCTACACCGATTCCGGCGGCGATGTCGTCCGCCGCGGCGAGGGCAGCCGGCGCGGCGGCGACGACAATCAGCCCGCCTATGACGGCAATGGCGGCAACCGCAGCCACTGGAACGGCGACGGCGGCGGCGACAATGGCGGCGGCGACTGGCATCGGCGCGGCGGCGGCGGTGTTATCGACTGGCCCCCGCCACATGGCGGCGATGGCGGCGGTGACTGGCATGAGCGCCAGCCGGGCGGCGACGACCGCCAGCGCGGGCAGGGCGACTGGAACCGCGGCGGCGACAACAACGGCGGTGGGCACAGCCGCTGGCACCCCGCCGACAACGGTGGCGGCGGCCATCATCATCACGGCGACAACTGAACATGCGCATTCTGCTGGTTGAAGACGACAAGGATCTGCAACGCCTCCTGAAGAAGGCGCTCACCGATTCCGGCTACGTCGTGGACGCGGCCTCCGATGGCGAGGAAGGCCACTTCCTCGGCGACACCGAGCCCTATGACGCGGTGATCCTCGACCTCGGCCTGCCCAAGATGGACGGCGTCCGCGTGCTGGAGAAATGGCGCAAGGACGGCAAGACGATGCCGGTCCTCATCCTCACCGCGCGCGACCGCTGGAGCGACAAGGTCGCCGGCTTCGACGCCGGTGCCGACGATTATCTCGCCAAGCCCTTCGTCACCGAGGAACTGCTCGCCCGCATCCGCGCCTTGATGCGCCGCGCCGCGGGGCTGGCGACCAGCGAGATCGAGATCGGCCCTTTGCGCATCGACACCCGCGCCAGCCGCGTCACCGTGAACGGCACCGCCGTGAAGCTGACGAGCCTCGAATACCGCCTGCTCTCCTATCTCGCCCACCACAAAGGCAAGGTCGTCAGCCGCACCGAGTTGGTCGAGCACCTCTACGACCAGGACTTCGACCGCGACTCCAATACGATCGAGGTCTTCGTCGGCCGGCTGCGCAAGAAGCTCGACACCGATCTGATCCAGACGGTGCGGGGTTTGGGCTATTGCCTGGATGAAAAGCCAGCAAGTTGAAGCTCAAAAAGAACCCTCGCCCCCGCGAAGCGGGGGAGAGGGCAGGGTGAGGGGGCGGTGCGGCTTGGTAACGGACTCGAAAAAAAAGCAACGAAAGTCGCAGATACTCAACCGCTCACGCGCGCGCGAAATGCGCCGCAAACCCGCTTCGACGGAAGATCTCTTCTGGGATCACGTTCGCAATCGCAAACTCGGCGGTCACAAGTTCAGGCGTCAGTTTCTGATCGAGCCGTTCATCGCCGACTTCGTGTGCGTCGGGAAGATGCTGATCGTCGAGCTTGACGGCCCACTCCACGCAGACCGCAAGGACTACGACTCCGGACGCGACCAGTTCCTGAAGAGCAAAGGCTACGAAGTTCTGCGCTTCAGCAGCGAAGCGTTTGCGGGCGACATCACCCTTGTGCTGAAGACAGTCGAGCATGCGCTCGGCACCCCCTCACCCCGCCCTCTCCCCCGCTTTGCGGGGGCGAGGGAGCACAAAGCATGACCCCGATCGCCCGCCTCCGCCTCGACTCCCTTGCCGGGCGCCTCATCGCCGCCGCGGCGGTGTGGACCGTGCTCGCGCTGGTCGTCGGCGGTCTCGTCCTGTCCAACGCGTTCCGCACCTCGGTGCAAGGCGACTTCGATTCGGAGATCGCCGACGATCTCGATTCCCTCGTCGCCGCCATCGGCCATGACGGCTCGGGCGCCGTCACCCTCGACGCGCGCTATCTCAGCGCCAGCTTCCAGCGCGCCTATTCCGGCGATTACTGGCAGATCTCTCCGGCCGGCAAGGGCACCACGCTGATCTCCCACTCGCTGCTCGACCAGACGCTGTCGATCGGCCCCACCACGCCTTACAAGGAAGGCGTGGTCGCCGGCTATGGCGGCGGCCCCGACGGTCAGCATCTGCGCATCCTGGCGCGCCGCATCGAATTCGGGGGCGCTGCCAAGCCCGACCGCGCCTACATGCTCTATGTCGGCGCCGACACCGCCGAGCTGGACCAGCGCATCGCGGCGTTCAACGGCACGCTGATCTGGTCCTTCGCGGTGCTCGGCCTCGGCCTGATCGTCGCGATCTTTCTCCAGGTCCGTATCGGCCTGCAGCCCTTGCGCCGCGTGACGCGCGCCCTCCACCGCATCCGCGCCGGCGACGCCCGCCGTCTCGAAGGCCATTTTCCCGCCGAGATCGAGCCGCTCGCCAGCGAACTCAACAGCCTGATCGAGCATTCCGCCGAAGTCGTCGGGCGCGCCCGCTCCTACGTCTCCAACCTCGCGCATTTCCTCAAGACGCCGCTCACCGTGCTGACCAGCGAGGCCGAGGCGCAGCCCGGTCCGCTCGCCGAGGCCGTGAACCGCCAGGTCGGCGTGATGCGGCGCCAGGTCGACCACTATCTCGCCCGCGCCCGCGCCGCGGGTGCGCTCGACGTGCTCGGCAGCCGGACGCCCGTGCTGAGCGTGCTCGACGACCTCGCCCGCACCTTGCGCCGCATCCACCAGGACCGCGGCTTGATGATCGACGTCGCGTGTCCCGCGACCCTCGCCTTCAAGGGCGAACGCCAGGACCTCGAAGAGATGGCCGGCAATCTGATCGACAACGCCTGCAAATGGGCCGACGGCCGGGTGCGCGTCACGGTCACCGCCGGCGGCGCGATGCTGGAGATCGCGATCGAGGACGACGGCCCCGGCCTGACGCCCGAGGAGCGCAGCCATGTCGGCGAGCGCGGCGAGCGGCTCGACGAAAGCGTGCCCGGCACCGGCCTCGGCCTCGCCATCGTCCGCGACATCGCCAAGCTCTATGGCGGATCGATGGAACTGGGCGCCTCCGACCTCGGAGGCCTCGGCGTCCGGCTCAAATTACCGGCAATTGCTTAACGCTGGAAACATCGCGTTAACCCTCAACCGCTTATACCTGCCGGTCGGGACTGCAATCGCTGTGACGATTGCATCTCATCGGGGCCACGATGCTGACACCGGAACGCACCGGATTGCTGAAATCGTTCTTGGGCGGCCTGCCCGAGCAGATCGCCGCGCGCCTCGCGCGCGCGGTGGAAGTCGACCGTCTGGTCGACGGCAAGCAGCTGCCGCATGAGATGATCCTCGAAGGCCTGCGCCCGGCGCTGCGCCGCGCCGCCGGCGCCGACCGCACGCCGACTCCCCTGCGCGCCTTCTGCATGCCGTTCGAGGACCTTTTCACGCTGCATCCGCGCAAGGCCAAGCAGAAGGGCTCCATCGCGCGCGGCAGCGTCACGCCGGTGTGGTCCTGGCTCAGCCAGACGCTGCTGATCGAACAGTCCAAGGATTACATCCGCGACTTCAAGGCGCTCACCCTCGCCGGCAAGCATGCCGAGGCGAAGGAACGCGCCGTCGCGTTCTGGGCCATCGCCGCCGCCGCGATGCAATCGCGCCTCGCCGACGCCGCCGGCGCCAAGGCCGCCCGCGCCGCTCTCAATTCCGAGATGGTCCTCGCCGATGCGGCCGAGATCGCGCTGCTTCTTTCCGTCGGTCCCGAGATCGCCGCGCTGCAAGCCGCTTTGCCCAAGCCCGTGCCGGCCCTGACCGACGAGATGCTGTGGCCGCTGCGCGCGCTGTACGACCAGCTGATCGTCAAATCGCCCGACGCCGCGCCCTACGTCGCCGTCATCGCGATGCACCGTCTCGCGCGCCCGTGGGAAGCGCTCAAGCTGCCGCTCTCGATCTCGCGCCAGACCCAGGACACGCTGATCAGCTCGACCGATATGGGCCTCGTCGGCGAGATCATCTTCGGCGATATCGAAACCTACGGCACCGCGGTGCGCGAGGCACGTCCTCCGGTGTTCGACGCCGCCGCGTTGCTCGACAACCTCACGCATTTCACCGCGCTCTCCAGCGGCATCGTCAAGGGCATCGAGATGCGCCGCGACGGCAAATGGGGCCAGCGCCTGATGAAGGACCGCGCCGCCCTCGCCACCGTGATGGACGGCTTCATGGAGCGCGCGCCCAAGGAGCTCGCCATCGCCCTGCCGATGCAGAAGAGCGGCAGCTTCGGCGGCGGCCCCAAGACCCCCGATTTCGGCCGCGCCATCGATCCGGAAAAAACCGAGCGCGGCCTGCGTTACGCCCAGCTCGTTGCCGGTTGCCGCAACCTCGCGACCGCCGCCTCGTTCGGCGCTTCGGCCAAGAAGGCCGACGAGGAGATGTGCCAGCTCCTGCGCAGCTACAACGAAGACGTGGTCAAGGAGCTGCGCACCGCCGAAGGCCTGCGCCGCACGGTGGTCGAAAGCCAGTTCGAATTCGTCTGCAGTCTCACCGCGCTCTTGTTCAGCGAAGAAGAAGCCGAACTCCTGCGCCGCCGCGGCAAGGCCGCCCAAGCAGCACAAGCGGCGGCGTAAGTCGACAAAACGGCAGTGTTTTGTTAGGCTCTGTCGATGACAAAGACGGTCTCTATCGATCTCAATGACCAGCTCGGTGCTTTCGTAGAAGCGCAGGTGGCTGAGGGACATTACGCCTCGCCAAGCGAGGTGTTGCGCGCCAGCTTGAAACTGTTGGCAGAGCGCGAGACACGTCTTTCCGTATTGCGCGCCGCACTTATCGAAGGCGAGGAAAGTGGCACCGCTGAGTCGTTCGATTTCGACGATTTCATTGCGGAGATGAAAGCCACCAAGGCTAATGACCGGTTATAACCTTTCGCGGCGTGCGCTCGCCGATCTGGAAGAAATCCGGGATTTCACCATAGGACGATGGGGTGTTGCGCAAGCGCAGGCTTATGTCGGCGACATAAGAGATGCGGTCAATAATGCAGTGAAATATCCGCAGCGACGGCGGCCGTGTGACGACATCCGGCCAGGGTATTTTCGGATATCATCCGGCTCGCATGTTGTATTTTATCAAATTGTTGGCGACACGTTGCGCGTCGTGAGAATTCTGCATCAGAACATGAATTTTTCCGCGCACCTGAAAGAGAGCTAAACCCCGCCCTCCTGTTTCAGCGCCGCGATCTCCATCGCGCTGAAGCCGAGTTCGCGCAGCACCTCGTCGGTATGTTCTCCCAGCGTCGGCGGCCGTGTCCGCACCCGGCCCGGCGTGCCGTGCAGCTTGACCGGCGTCGCCGCCACCTTCGCCTTGCCGACGCCCGGAAAATCGACATCGACGAAGAAGTCGCCGCCCTTCACATGCGGATCGTCCAGCGTCTGGCGCGGCCGCAGCACCGCGCCCGCCGGAACGCGCGCGCCCTCGAACGCCGCGATGGCTTCGGCGCTCGTGCGCTGCGCCACCCACGCGCCGACTCGCGCCGAGATGATCTCGCCGTGGTCGCCGCGCGCTTTGTCGGAAGCAAACCGCGCATCCTCGAGCCACTCCGGCGCGCCGATCAGCCTGGCGGCGCGGCGGAACAGCGGATCGCCGTTCACCGCCACGGTGATCCAGCCGTCCTTCGCCCGGAAGATGTCCGATGGCCCCGCCGTCTGGCTGCGGTTGAGCGATGGCACGCGGCCGATCTTCAGCGCGTCTTCCTCGATCAGTGTCGGCGAGAAGAAGGTCAACGCCGTGCGCAGCAAGGCGCCCTCGACCATCTGTCCCACGCCGCTGGTCTCGCGCGCTCTGAGTGCCGCCGCGACGCCGAGCGCCAGCAGCGATGCGGTCCCGAAATCAACCCACGGCGCCGCCGAACGCACCGGCTGCTCTTCATGTCCGGAGAAATACGCCGCGCCCGACATCGCCTGCGCCACGCCGTCGAAGCCGACGCGCCCCGCATACGGCCCTTCGAGTCCGAACGCCGTCCCCACCGCCAATATCGCGCGCGGATTGATCTTCGACACTGACTCCCAGTCGAGCCCCATGGCTTTCAGCGTCTCCGCCGGCAAATTTGCGACGACGACATCGGCGCCCGCCACCAGCCGGCGCACCACCTCGCGCCCGGCCGCCGCCATGGGATCGCAGGTCATGCTGCGCTTGCCGCGGTTCATCTGCAGGAACATCGCGCCCTCGCGCGGGCTGCCGTCCTCGCCCTCGGCGAGCGGCACCAGGGTCCGGTCCTCGCGCCCCTCGCGCTTCTCCACCCGGATCACGTCGGCACCAAGGTCGCACAGCAGCGCCGCGCAATACGGCCCGGCGATATAGCGCCCGAAATCGATCACGCGGATGCCCGCGAAAGGGCCTTCAGGAAGTTCTGCCACGGTGCACCCCGTTCAATACCGGGCCGGACTATAGCGCCGGGGCGGGAAATTGCATGGCGCGCGCCGCCGTGCCAAAGAACCTGCGACGACCGTTGCTTTCAAGGACCGCCATGCCGCCGAAACAGAATCCCCTCAAACTGAACCCGCTCCAGCTGCGCACCCTGACCCTGTTCCAGGCCATCGCCGGCATCCCCGGCGCCGCGCAGCAGCGTCCCGGCGGCGAGGTCGCGATCTCGCAATTCCCCTCGGCGCATGGCGATCACTTCCATCTCGGCAACGCCGTGGTTGCGGGCAAGGACGCGACCGGCCTCTACAACGAGGCGGTGTGGAATGCGCTGACCCGCAAGGGCCTGACGCGCGCCGAGTGGCCGCGCGAAGTCGTGCTCACCCAGGCCGGCCTCGCTTACGACACCGGTCTGGCCGGCGAAATTCTCCAGCGCTCGGGTCACTAGGAGCGCAATTCGGAAAAGTGGTTGCCGGTTTTCCGTAAAATTGCGCGCCAATCAAAAATGCGCGCGGTGCATCTCCATTAGGGGATCGAACAGCGCCGGCGCGTCCGGCGCTTTCAGCAGCGCGTCGAGATGCGCCCCGTCGGCTGTGATCGCCACCGTGTCGTAGGCGCCCATGCTGCCCAGCTTGTTGCTGGTGATCGTGCCTTGGATGCGGCCTGCCTGGATCGCCGCTTTCACCTTCGCCTCGTCGAAGGTGAACAACGCCAGCGTGTCGCCCTTAAGCTCATAATAAAGCGGATAGAACGCCGCCTTGTCATAGGTCTTGTCCGGATCGCCGCCACTCTCGCTGATCTCGCGCGCGTTGAGATAATGATGCCCGCCCAGCACCACGGTGGTGAGCTCCACCACGCCCCATGACGCCTTGTCGTCGCCCGAACGCGGCGAGATGCCGATCACGGTCATCGTGCGGTTGTCGTTGAGGATGACGTGGTAATAGCCCGCCGGCTTCTTCTCGTCGGGCTTGCCGATCCACAGCCCTTCCAGCGCCGGATCGTTGACGTAGCCGACGCTGGTCCCGATCGGCGTCTTGACCTGCACGCAGGCCGAAAGACCGAGGCCCACAAACGCCGCCAGCACAAAGCGCATCATCCGCATCGCATCACTCCACTTTCCTGAGGGTGAAGAACGGTTTGACGAACAACGCCAGCCCCGCCGGCGTGCCAAGGAATTTGTCGAGCGTCGCGGCATCCGCGGTGATCACCGCATCGCCCATCGCGCCGGGCTCGATGATGCCCTTGATCTTGCCGGCCGTGATCGCCGCCTTCACCGCCGCCTCGTCCATCATGAACAGCGACATCCGCCCCTTGGCGTCCATCTTGGTGAGAATCGGGACGGTTCCGTCGGGCGCGCCGGTCTCCGGCTTGCCGTTGCTCGAAACCAGCCGCGCGTTGAAGAAGTGATTGGTACCCACCGTCCCGTTCGTCACCGACGCGACATTCCAGTCCTCGGCTTTCGGCCCGGCCTCCGCGATCAGCACCGTGATCGTCCCGTCGCTTGGCGTGAGGAAATGGAAATAGGCCGGCTTGCCGTCGGCATCGGTGCCGCGCCACGCGCCGGTCAGCGCCGGATCGGGCTTGCCCGCCACGCCGACCGGATGGCTCGTGGTCGGCGGATAGCAGGCGGAGAGAATCAGGGCTGCGCCAAGAGCCAGAACGGCAGAGATACGGTGCATCGAAATCCCCTCGGATATCGCGCCAGCTTCTGCGGCAATTTGGGCGGAAGCGAGGCCCCAGCGCGTTTGGACCAAGACGCCGCGCCTCACTATAGTCCGCCCGTTTCGCAGCGAACCCGAATGACCGCCAAAAAACGCCGCCGTCTTGCCTTTGCCGTCGCCCTCGTCCTGGCGGGCGGCGCCGCGGCCGGTCTGGTGCTGCTCGCGCTGAAGGACAACGTGCTTTATTTCTACAGCCCCAGCGACGTCTTCGCGAAGCATGTCCCCGCCGGCGTCGCGTTCCGCATCGGCGGCCTCGTCGTCGCGCACAGCGTCCATCACGGCCGCGACGCCCAGGTCCGCTTCGTCGTCAGCGACGGCAAGTCGAGCGTTCCCGTCGCCTATCGCGGCGTGCTGCCGGCCTTGTTCCGCGAAGGGCAGGGCGTCGTCGCGCTCGGCGCGCTCGACGCCGCCGGCACCTTCGCCGCCAGCGAGGTCCTCGCCAAGCACGACGAGCGCTACATGCCGCCCGAGGTCGTCGACGCGCTCAAGCGCTCCGGCCGCTGGAAAGAGGGCCAGCAGCAATGACCGGCGAGATCGGCCTTCTCTCGCTGTGCTTCGCGCTGGCGCTGGCCAGCATCACCACCATCGCCGGTCTTGCCGGCGCGCGTGCGCAAAACGCCTTGGCGCGCAGCGTCGCGTCGTCGAGCGCCATCGGCCTCCTCGTCTTCGTCGCCCTGTCGTTCGGCGCGCTGACCTATGCCTCGATCGTCTCGGATTTCTCGATCCTCAATGTGGCGCAGAACTCGCACACGCTGAAGCCGCTGATCTACAAGATCTCCGGCGTGTGGGGGAACCACGAAGGCTCGATGCTGCTGTGGGTGCTGGTGCTGGCGATCTACTCCGCCGCCATCGCCTGGTCGCGGCGCGGCAGCGACCGCCTCACCAGCGCCGCGCTCGGCGTCCAGGGTCTTCTCGCCGCCGCTTTCATCCTCTTCATCCTGTTCACTTCGAACCCGTTCGTGCGCCTCGACCCCGCGCCGTTCGAAGGCGACGGCCTCAACCCGCTGCTGCAGGATTTCGGCCTCGCGGTGCATCCGCCGATGCTCTACACCGGCTATGTCGGCCTCTCCGCCGCGTTTGCTTACGCCGCCGCCGCGCTGATCACGAAAGAGCGCGACTGGGCCCGCGCCGCGCGCCCCTTCATGCTCGCCGCCTGGATCGCGCTGACGCTCGGCATCGCGCTCGGTTCCTGGTGGGCCTATTACGAGCTCGGCTGGGGTGGCTTCTGGTTCTGGGATCCGGTCGAGAACGCCTCGCTGATGCCGTGGCTGATCGCCACCGCGCTGCTCCATTCCGCGCTCGCCACCGAACGCACCGGCGCCTTCCGCAGCTGGACGCTGCTGCTCGCCATCGCCGGCTTCTCGCTCAGCCTGATCGGCACCTTCCTCGTCCGCTCCGGCGTCCTCTCCTCGGTGCACGCCTTCGCCAGCGACCCGACGCGCGGCCTCTACATTCTCGTCCTGATCTTCGGCGCCATCGGCGGCGCGCTCGCATTGTTCGCCTGGCGCGCGCCGAGCCTGGAGGAGGGCACCGCCTTCGCACCCGTCAGCCGCGAGACCTCGCTGCTGCTCAACAACGTCTTCCTCACCGCCGCCGCCGCGACGGTCTTCGTCGGCACGCTCTATCCGCTGATCCTCGACTCGCTGACCGGCACCAAGATTTCCGTCGGCCCGCCCTATTACGCCGCGACCTTCGCCCCGATCTTCTTCGCATTGCTGCTGCTGGTGCCGTTCGGCCCGCGCCTCGGCTGGAAGCGCGGCGATGGGCGAGAGGCGCTCCGCATCCTCGCCCCCGGCCTCGGCATCGCCCTCGTTGCCGCCATCGCAATCCTCGCTTTCACAAGCCCCACCAGCTTGGCCGGCGCCGGCGCCTTCGCCGTCGCCGGCTGGCTTGCCTTCGCCAGCGTCATCGACATCTGGCGCCGCGGCCTGCGAGTCCTCCCTGCCAGCGCGCTCGCCTCGTCGCTCGCGCATTTCGGTCTCGCCGTCACGCTGATCGGCGTCGCCGGCGTCACGCTATGGCGCAGCGAGGCGCTCGAAGTCCTGGGCCCCGGCGAGTCGATGTATGTCGGCACCTACCAGCTGCGCCTCGATAGCGTCGTCGGCGCGTCCGGTCCGAACTACCAGGCCGCCCGCGCCAACATCTCGGTGCTCAAATCCGGCGAGACCATCGCCGTCATGCATCCCGAGCGCCGCATCTTCCCCGCCGAGCGCCAGGAGACGGTGGAGACCGCGATCCGCACCACGATTCTCAGCGATCTCTATCTCGCGCTCGGCGACCAGCGCGACGCCGGCCGCTGGACGGTGCGCGCCTATGTCAATCCGCTCGCGCCGCTGATCTGGCTCGGTGCCGTCGTCATGGCGCTGGGCGGTTTCGCGAGTCTATGGGGCCGCTTGCGCAAGCCGCGCGCCGTGCCCGACGCCGCGCCGGTCGCCGCCGAATGAAGCGCCTGCTCGCCATGCTGTTCCTGCTCTTGAGCGCCACCGCCGCGTTCGCCATCCCCGCGCCCGGCACGCTTGCCGACCCGGCGCAGGAAGCCCGTGCTCGCGCCTTGCAGAAAGAGCTGCGCTGCATGGTCTGCCAGGGCGAGTCGATCGACGAATCCAACGCCCCGCTCGCCGCCGATCTCCGCGCCCTCATCCGCGAGCACATCAAGGCCGGCGAGAGCGACGCCGCCATCAAGCAATTCCTCGTCGCGCGCTACGGCGATTTCATCCTGATGCGTCCACCGTTCGACGCGAACACCTATGCCTTATGGCTGACACCTTTTGTTGTGTTGATAGCTGCCATGGGCGTCGCCATCTTTGTCGTCAGACGGGCTGCCAAAGCGCCGCAGAACGCGGCCTGAAGGCCCCCCAAAAACGAAGGTTTGCCTTCACATCCGCGCGAGGTTCCGGCCCGCGCGGACGAGGTTACAGCGCTTTAATGTTACGGAATGAATTGAGTAAGATTTAGGGGCTACAGGGCGTATGACCGCGTCCGCCCCAGACACCGGTCCAGGAGATCAGAAGACATGTCCGAACAGAATCCCAGCCCGATCCGCCGTCACAGCCGCGCCTTTGCCATGGGTACCGCCGCCGTCCTCGTGCTCGGCGGCCTCAGCGCCTTCGCCTTCGTCCCGGGCGTCCATCCCGCCAGCGAGCCCGCCGCGCGCATCGTCGCCGCCGCTGACCCGGTCCAGCGTCCCGCCCGCATGCTCGAGAACGGCGCCCCGTTCAGCTTCGCCGACCTCGTCGAGCGCGTCAGCCCCGCCGTCGTCACCATCACCGCCGAGACCGTCGACACCTCCGGCGGTGGCGCCGGCGGCAACCTCGACAGCCTGCCGCCGCAGCTGCGCCAGTTCTTCGACCAGCAGGGTGGCCAGCCGCGCGCCCCGCGCAAGGCGATCAGCGCCGGCTCCGGCTTCATCATCGACCGCGCCGGTTTCGTCGTGACCAACAACCACGTGATCGAGAATTCGCACAAGATCACGGTCAAGCTCCCCGACGGCCGCAGCTTCGACGCCAAGCTGATCGGCACCGATCCCTTGACCGACATCGCGCTGCTCAAGATCACCTCCGACAAGCCGCTCCCCACCGTCGAGTTCGGCGACGACCGCCAGGTCCGCGTCGGCGACTGGGTCGTCGCGGTCGGCAATCCGTTCGGCCTCTCCAACTCGGTCACCGCCGGCATCGTCTCGTCGCTCGGGCGCGAGATCGGCAGCGGCGCCTATAACGACTTCATCCAGATCGACGCGCCGATCAACCGCGGCAATTCCGGCGGCCCGACCTTCGATTTGCGCGGCCAGGTCATCGGCATGAACTCGATGATCTATTCGCCCTCTGGCGGCAGCGTCGGCATCGGCTTCGCCATTCCGGCCTCGACCATCCACGACGTGATCGCGCAGCTTCAGGCGCACGGCCATGTCGACCGCGGCTACCTCGGCGTGAACATCCAGAGCATCACGCCGGACATCGCGACCACGCTCAACATCACCTCGCCCAAGGGCGCCATCGTCGCCGAGGTCGTGCCCGGCGGGCCGGCCGCTGCGGCGGGCTTCCAGCAGGGCGACGTCGTCACGGCCTTGAACGGCCGCACGGTCGAGGACAGCCGCGATCTGACCCGCCACATCGCCGCGCTTCCCGCCGGCGCGACGGCGAGCTTCAGCGTGATGCGCAACGGCACCCAGCGCACCATCACCGCCAAGATCGGCAACCGTCCCGACCAGCAGGTCGCGGCGAACGACGACACCGATAACCACGACGGCGCCCAGGGCGGCGGCAACGGCCAGGCGAACCTGCAGGCGATGGGGCTCGGCCTCGCCGCCGTGACGCCGGAGGCGCGCCGCAACTTCAACATCGACGACGCCATCGACGGCGTGCTCGTCACCCGCGTCGATCCCGACAGCGATGCCGGCGACAAGGGCATCCAGCCCGGCGACGTCGTGCTCTCGGTGGCGAACAAGCCGGTGCACAGCCCGCGCGATATCCTGGCGCAGGTCGCCGCGGCGCGCTCGGCCGGCCGTCACACCGTGCTGCTGCTGGTCGCGACCCAGGGCGGCACGCGCTTCGTCGCGGTCGATATCGGACAGGCTTAAAGCGTACCGGGCGGCGGGGTGACCCGTCGTCCGGCCCCCGCGCCGGTGGTGGCGGCCCCATCCCCCCCGTTGCTGCCGCCGGCGCGGACCCTTTCACCAAATGCGGAGTGGGCAGATGCGCATACTCGTTGTCGAAGACGATCTGGAAGCACAGCGTTATCTGGTCAACGGCCTCAAGGAGGCCGGCCATGTGGTGGACGACGCCGCCGACGGCGAGACCGGGTTGACGCTCGCCCTCTCGCGGCCCTACGACGTCGCGATCATCGACCGCATGCTGCCCAAGATCGACGGCTTGCGCGTCGTCGCCGACATGCGCGAGCACAGCAACGTCACGCCGGTGCTTTTTCTCTCCGCGCTCTCGGAAGTCGATGACCGCGTCAAAGGCCTCAAAGCCGGCGGCGACGACTACCTGACCAAACCCTATGCCTTCGTCGAGCTTCTCGCCCGCATCGACGCGCTGATGCGCCGCCGCTCGCCGGGCTCGGTCAAGACGCGGCTCCAGGTCGGCGACCTCGAACTCGATCTCCTCACCCGCACCGCGCAGCGCGCCGGCGCCGCGATCGACCTTCAGCCGCGCGAATTCCGCCTGCTCGAATACCTCATGCGCCACGCCAGCCAGGTCGTCACCCGCACCATGCTGCTGGAAAGCGTCTGGGAATATCACTTCGACCCCCAGACCAACGTGATCGATGTCCACATCTCGCGCCTGCGCGCCAAGATCGACAAGGGCTTCGACACCGCGCTGCTCCACACCGTGCGCGGGGCCGGCTACATGATCCGCGCGGCGCGTCCGGCGGCATGACCGGTGCGCGCGCCTAGCATCCTTCGCACGCAGGCGTACCGCATCGTCCTCGTCTATGTCGCGGTCTTCGCCGTCTCGGTGGCGGCGCTGATCGCGTTCACCTACTGGAACACGCGCCGCGCCCTCGACGCGCAGACCGACCAGACCATCGAGGCCGAGATCACCGGCCTCTCCGAGCAGTACCAGCAGCTCGGCCTCTACGGCCTCGGCCAGGTCGTGCGCAGCCGCTCCGAGCACAGCAGCCTCGGCCTCTATCTCCTCGCCGACCGCTTCAAGCGCCGCATCGTCGGCAACCTCGATCCCTGGCCCGCGATCCTGGAGCATCCCGACAATTTCGTGGAGTTCGACTACCAGCGTCCCATCGCCAACGGCTTCGAGACCCGCCGCGCCCGCGGCCGCGTCTTCGCGCTCGCCGGCGGCATCAATTTGCTCGTCGCCCGCGACGTGCATGAGCGCTACCTGACCGAGCGTCTCTTCACCACAACCTTGCCCTGGACCGTCGGTCTCGTATTGCTGCTCGGCCTGGTCGGCGGCGCGATGATGAGCCGCAACATGCTGGCGCGCCTCGATTCGATCAACCGCACCAGCGCCGAGATCATCGACGGCGACCTCTCCCGCCGCGTCCCGGTCGGCAATGCGCATGACGAATTCGACGCCCTCGCCGAAAACCTCAACGCCATGCTCGACCGCATCGAACGCCTGATGAAAGGCGTGCGCGAGGTCACCGACTCCGTCGCGCACGATCTGCGCACCCCGCTCAACCGTCTGCGCAACCGCCTGGAAGCGACGCAGCGCCACCTCGATCCCGCCAGCGGCGAGTCCGGCGAGATCGAAGCCGCCATCGCCGAGACCGACTCGCTGATCACCACCTTCAACGCGCTGCTGCTGATCGCCGAAGCCGACGCCGGCGTGGCGCGCGGCGAGATGACGCCCATCGACCTCGCGCCCATCGCGGAGGACATGGCCGAGCTCTACGCCCCGCTCGGCGAGGAGAAGGGCGTCGCCCTGCGCATCGCGCCCGCCGGCGCCACGATGATCGACGGCAACCGCAGCCTGATCAGCCAGGCGCTCGCCAACCTCGTCGACAACGCGATCAAGTACACGCCGTCCGGCGGCACCGTGACGGTCACCGCGCTCGAAACGCCCGACGGCGTGGAGCTGCGCGTCGCCGACAGCGGCCCCGGCATCCCCGAGGCCGAGCGGGCCCGCGTCGTCGAGCGCTTCGTCCGCCTCGACGCCAGCCGCAACGCCCCCGGCACCGGTTTGGGGCTAAGCTTGGTGGCAGCGGTGGCGCGTCTCCACGAAGCGCGTCTCCTCCTGCAAGACAACAAACCCGGCCTCCGCGCCGTCATCCGCTTCCCAAGGCCCGCACCGCGCGCCAGATAACCTCTCCCGCAAGCGGGAGAGGTTATCTCGTCGAACGACGAACCGTTTTTGATTGGCTTCATGCGCCGAATGGCCGAAACTAAATGCCTCGCGGCAGTGGTCTCAAACCCATGAAACGCATCGCCATCCTCTGCACCGTCCTCGCGCTGGCGCCGGCCGCATCTGCCGCGTCGCCGACCGAAACCGTGACGGTCACCGCGACACGCCCTACCGACCAGAAGAAGCTCGACGAGGTCGTGGGCTCGTTCGTCGACCAGCACGCCGCGCTCGATCCCCGGACGCACCAGCTCGTCCGCGACGCGCCCAACGGCGTCTGCCCGCTCGTCGAGGGCCTGCCGCAGGCCTATGACGATCTCGTGCAGGCCCGCATCGTCGCCGTCGCGAACCAGATCGGCTCTTCGGCGCAAGATCTCGCAACCTGCCGGCCCAATGTCGAAGTCTTCTTCTCGAACCAGCCGCAGACCATCGTCGACAAGCTCGTGCGCCAGACGCGCGGCAACATCCTCGGCTTCCATTGGGTGCACGACACGCAGGCGCTGCAGACCGTCCACCGCCCTGTCGAGGCCTGGTACATCACCGGCAGCCGATTCGACGGCGGCGTTGGCGGCATGGCGCCGGTTTCGCGCGACCCGCACAAGGTCGCCATCGACACCGCCTATGGCGAAGGCCTCTACACCGGCACCGGTTCGCATCTGCGTCCGCGTTACGACAGCCGCATCGTCAACGTCCTGATCGTGGCCGATACCACCAAGGTCGGCGGCCTCAAGATCGGCCCGATCTCCGACTACATCGCGCTGTTGTCGCTTGCCAAGGCGCGCTCCCTCGACGCGTGCACCGACCTGCCCAGCATCACCGACCTTCTGGCCTCAAGCTGCGACGCGCGCGAAAAACCCGAAACCCTGACAGCGGCCGATTTCGCCTATCTCAAAGCCCTCTACGCCGCCGACCTTACCGCGACGCGGTCGATGGAACGCGAAGACGTCGATCACGGCATGGCCGCAGCGGTGGGCGGTCAGAACTGAAGTGGCTTTATTCAGCTTGAACCAGCTGCCCTCTCGTCATGCTGAGGTGCGAGCGAAGCGAGCCTCGAAGCACGCACACTGGTGCTGTCGCCCTTCGAGGCTCGCTGCGCTCGCACCTCAGGGTGACGCGGAGGCATGGATTCGGAAAGCCCGATTTCGGCGAGCCCCCAAATCGCACTAAGCTCAACCCATGTCTGCATTCGCCACCGCCACACCGCCATCCCCGTTCGATCCCGCCCGCGCGCAGCGCACCTTCGAGTCGCTCGCCGAGCGCGGCTTCACGCCCGCCGAGACCGACCGCCCGCTCCTCGCTGCGATCTTCGGCAACAGCCCGTTCCTCGCCCGCCTCGCGATCCGCGAGCACGCCATCCTGCCGCGCCTTCTCGCCGAAGGCCCCGACGCCATCGTCGCCGAGACCAACGCCCTCGCGCTATCCGCCACCGACGCCGAAAGCCAAACCGAAGCGATGGCCCGCCTGCGCATCGCCAAGCGCCGCGCCGCGTTCGCCATCGCCGCCGCCGACATCGCAGGCCTCTGGCCGCTCGAAACCGTCACCCGCGCCCTGACCGATTTCGCCGACGCCTGCGTGCAAGGCGCCCTGCGCTTCGTCCTGCGCGAAGCCGCCGGCCGCGCCGAAATGCCGGAGCAGGACGGCGCCGCGCTCGAGCACGGCACCGGCCTCACCGTCCTCGCCATGGGCAAATACGGCGCGTTCGAGCTCAACTACTCGTCCGACATCGACCTCGTCGTGTTCTACGATCCGCGCCGCTTCCCCTTCCGCAAGCGCGACGACGCGCGCGGCGCCGCCGTCGACCTGGTGCGCGGCATCGTCAAGCTGCTGACCGAGGCCACCGCCGACGGCTACGTCTTCCGCGTCGACCTGCGCCTGCGCCCCGACGCCGGCGCGACCCAGGTGGCGATCAGCGTCGACGCCGCCGAATCCTATTACGAGGGCATGGGCCAGAACTGGGAACGCGCCGCCTTCATCAAGGCCCGCGCCTGCGCCGGCGATCCCGACACCGGCGCGCGCTTCCTCAAGGCCATCGAGCCCTTCATCTGGCGCCGCAACCTCGACTACGCCGCGATCGAAGACATCCATTCCATCAAGCGCCAGATCCACGCCCATGGCGGCCACGGCGCCATCGCGGTCGCCGGCCACAACATCAAGCTCGGCCGCGGCGGCATCCGCGAGATCGAGTTCTTCGCCCAGACGCAGCAACTCATCCTCGGCGGCCGCGTCCCGATGCTGCGCAGCAGCCGCACGACAGACGCACTCGACGCCCTCAACGCCCGCGGCCTCGTCTCCGACGAGACCACCGCCGACCTCAAGCACGCCTACCGCTTCCTGCGCACCCTCGAACACCGCCTTCAGATGATCGAGGACGAGCAGACCCACACCGTCCCCAAATCCGACGACGGCATCGCGCACATCGCCTGCTTCATGGGCTACACGGACGCCGCCGCGTTCGGCGCCGCACTGATCGCGCTACTCGAAACCGTGCAAGGCCACTACGCCCGCCTGTTCGAATGGGAGCAGGAGCTCACGGCATCCGAAGGCGACCTCGTCTTCACCGGTGTGGAGGAAGACCCCGGCACGCTCCAGACCTTGCAGGCGATGGGCTTCAAGAGCGCGGTGCATGTCTCCGGCGCGATCCGCGGCTGGCACCACGGCCGCATCCGCGCGACGCGCAGCGCCCGCGCCCGCGAGCTTCTCACCAAGCTCATCCCCGCGCTCCTCCCCGCGCTCGCCGCGACCGCCGATCCCGACGCCGCGTTCAGCCAGTTCGACCGCTTCCTGACCAACCTGCCGGCCGGCGTGCAATTGTTCTCGCAATTCCTCGCGCGTCCGGAATTCCTGCGGCTCGTCGCCGCCATCGTCGGCTCCGCCCCGCGCCTCGCCGAGCATCTCTCCCGCGCGCCCGCCACGCTCGACGCCCTGATCGACGCCGACTTCCTGCGCAAGCTCCCGAGCCGCGAGACGCTCGACGCCCAATTGCGCGACCAGATCGCCCGCGCCGCCGATTACGAAGGCGCGCTCGACGCCGCCCGCCGCTTCGCCAAGGAGCAGATCTTCCGCGTCGGCGTCCAGATCATCGAAGGCACCGCCAACGCCGCCGCCGCCGGCCCCGCGCTCGCCGCCATCGCCGAAGCCGTCATCGCCGGCCTGCTTCCCGCCGTCGAAGCCGAGCTCGCCGAGACCGCCGGCCGCATTCCCGGCGCGCGCTTCGCCGTCGTCGCGATGGGCAAGCTCGGCGGCCGCGAGATGACCGCCGCCTCCGACCTCGATCTCGTCTTCATCTACGACGTACCCGAAGGCACCGAGCACAGCGACGGTCCCAGGCCGATCCCCGTCATCGTCTATTACGCGCGCCTCGCCCAGCGCCTGATCGCCGCCCTCACCGTCCACACCGCCGTCGGCGGCCTCTACGAAGTCGACATGCGTCTGCGCCCCACCGGCAACAAGGGCCCGGTCGCGGTGAGCCTCGCCTCCTTCGCGCGCTATCACGCCGAGGAATCCTGGACCTGGGAACGCATGGCGCTCACCCGCGCCCGCGTCATCGCTGCGCCCCACGATTTCGCAAACGAAATCGAAGCGGCGATCCGCACCACGCTCACCGCGAAGACCGAGCGCGCCAAGATCGTCGCCGACGCCCGCGACATGCGCGACAAGCTCGCCCAGCAATTTCCCGGCAAGAACCGCTGGGACCTGAAATTCGCCCCCGGCGGCCTCGTCGACATCGAATTCATCGCCCAGACGCTTCAATTGTGCGCCGCCAGCGCCCATCCCGACACGCTCGACCCCAACACCATCGCATCCCTGCGCAAACTCGAAGCCGCCGGCGCGCTGTCACCCGGGCACGCGCAAACCTTGATCCAGGCCGCCGAACTGGAACACGCTCTGACGCAGGTCCTGCGCATCGCCCTCGACGGCACGCTCGATCCCGCCCAAGCGACTGCCGGCCTCAAAGCCCTGTTGGTCCGCGCCGCCAACGCCAAAGACATCGACGACCTCGAAGCACGGCTCGCGAGCGCGCAAAAATCCGTCCGCGAAATCCTGATCGCGACCTTCGCCTAGGCCGGCAACACCACCACCGCATCGGGCGCCCAGCTCAGATACACCGTGTCGCCCGGTGCATGGCCGCGGGTGATGATCTTCTCGACGTTCTGCGCCGACACCGCCACCGGTTCGGCGCGGCCCTCGACCGCGATCGCGTAATGGCTGCGCTCGCCCAGATACGCCGCCGCCGCCACTGTGCCGCGCACCGTGCCGGCCTCCGCCGACAGCGCGATCTTCTCGGGCCGCAATGCGACCAGCACTTTGCTGCCCGCCGCGCCACCCGCTGCCGACGCCACGCGCCCGATCGTGCCGGCATCGATCTGGCCCGGTGCCGTCACAACGCCGTCGAAGAAATTGATCTCGCCGATGAAATCCGCTACCTCGCGGCAGTTCGGCGCCTCGTAAAGTTCGCGCGGGCTCGCGATCTGCAAAATCTTGCCGCCCGACATCACCGCGACGCGATCCGACATCGACAGCGCCTCCTCCTGGTCGTGCGTCACGAACACGAAGGTGATGCCGACGCTCTTCTGCAGCTGCCGAAGCTCGATCTGCATCGCCTCGCGAAGCCGCTTGTCGAGTGCGCCCAGCGGCTCGTCGAGCAGCAGCACCTTGGGCCGGCACACCAGCGCCCGCGCCAGCGCCACGCGTTGCCGCTGTCCGCCCGACAGTTCGTCGCCGCGCCGCGCTCCGAAACCGCCCAGCTTGATCATCGCCAGCGCCTCGTCGACGCGCCGCTTCAGCTCGGTGCGCGCCAGCCGCGCCTTGCGCAGGCCATAGGCGATGTTGTCGAACACGTTGAGGTGCGGAAAGATCGCATAAGACTGGAACACCATGTTCGACGGCCGCAGATGCGGCGGCATGTCGGTGATCCGCGCGCCCTCGACATAGATTTCCCCCGCGCTGGGAAACTCGAACCCCGCCAGCATGCGCAGCAGCGTCGTCTTCCCGCAGCCCGACGGGCCCAATAGCGAGAAAAACTCGCCGCGCCGGATCGCAAGATCGGCATCGTCCACCGCCGTCACGCCGCCGCCGAAGCGCTTGCTGACGTGATCAATGCGAATGAATGTGTCGTCTGTCATGCGCCCACCATCGTATGCTTGCGCTCCTTCATGCCGTGGCTGCGCACCCATTCGGCGATCACCACCAGCACCGCCGACGCCACCAGGATCAGCGCGCCCAGCGCGAGCACCGCCGGCAGCTTGTAGGGAAAGCGCAGCTGTCCCCAGATGTAGATCGGCAGCGTCGTCTCGTTGCCCGCGAGAAAGTACGCGATCAGGAACTCGTCGAACGACACGATGAAGGTCAGCAGCAGGCTCGACACGATGCCGGGCAGCGCAAGCGGAAACGTCACGCGCCAGAACGTCATCCAGCCGGTCTCGCCCAGGTCGAGCGACGCCTCTTCCAGGCTGCGGTCGAAGCCCTCGAAGCGCGACATCAGCACCGTGATGGCGAACGGAATGCAGATCAGCGCATGCCCCGCAATCACCGTCAGCAGCGACAGCGGCACGCCCACCGCATTGAGCAGGATCAGCAGCGAAATCCCCAGCACGATGTCCGGAATGAACAGCGGCAGCGACGTGAACGCCAGCAGCACCGGCCCGCCCGGCACGCGGTAGCGCGTCAGCGCCTTGGCCGCCAGCAGGCCCAGCACCGTCGACAGCAGCGCCGTGATCGCCCCCACCTCCAGGCTGTTGCCCAGCGCGTGCAGCATCTCGCCGTCGGCCAGCATCTGGCCGTACCACTTGGTCGTGAACCCGCTCAGCGGAAACGCGATGAACGGCGAATCGTTGAACGAGAACAGCGGCAGAAACAGCACCGGCACATACAGGAACGCGAGATAGAAGATCGCGTAGGCGAACAACCCCACGCCGCGCCGCTTGCCCGCGCGCATCAGCGGATCCTCGCCGCCGCGGCGCGCATCGCGGTCACGAACAGCAGCGTCGCGATCCCCACCGCCGCCATGCTGGCGATCGCCAGCGCCGCGCCCAGCGGCCAATTGCCGACCTTGTCGAACTGCTCTTCGATCACGTTGGCGATCATCACGCCGCCTGATCCGCCGACCAGCGACGGCGTCACGTAATCGCCCGTCGTCGGCACGAAGATCAGCACCGCCGCGCCGATCACGCCGGGCAGCGACAAGGGCAAAGTGATGCGGAAGAACCGCCGGATCGCGCCGTCGCCGAGGTCGGCCGCCGCCTCCAGCAGCGAGCGGTCGATCTTCTCCAGGCTGACATAGATCGGCAATATCGCGAACGCCGCCCAGGCATGCGCCAGGGTCACGATCACCGCCGTCGGATTGTAGAGCAGGAATTCCAGCGGCTTGTGGATGAGCCCCAGGCTCATCAGCCCCGAATTGATCACGCCGTTATAGCCGAGGATCAGCTTCCACGCGAAAACCCGCAGCAGGTAACTTGTCCAGAACGGAATGGTCAGCAGCACCAGCCAGACGAACTTGGCCTTCTCCACCCGGAACGCGACGAAATACGCCATCGGATAGGCCGCCAGCACCGTCACCAGCGTGACCGCCGACGAAATTTCTATCGAGCGATAGAACAGCTCACGATAGGTCGCCCGCCCGATGCCCGTCGCGTATTGCGCCAGCGTCGCGTGCGTGTCGAGCACATACCCGTCCTGCGTCCAGAAACTGTACAGCGCGAGCAGCGCCATCGGTGCCGCCAGCGCCGCCACCATGATCAGCAGCGTCGGGCTGAGCAGCGCGAGCCCGCGCGCGCCCTGCGAACGGCGGTAGACGTGCGCGACCCGCGCCCACCATCCGTCCGCCGCCTGTTCTGCAATCGCCATCCATTACCCCAGGTCGCAAATATGTAGCAAGCGCCGCCGCGCCCGCCCACCCGCCTGTGTGTCGCGCCCGTTTCGCGCTATGGTTTGCCCATGAACGCGCCCGTGCTCGACGCCGCCAAGATCGTCCAAACCGTCGCGCGCCTGCGCGACCGCATCGCCGAGCGCTTTCCGCAATCGGGCCTCGCATCGGTCGCCGCCGACCTCACCCACACCGCGCGCGAAACCGCCGCCCGCGTCGAACGCTTGAGCCGCCCCAGCATCGCCCTGCGTTTCCTCGCCGTGATCGTCGTCCTCGCCGGCGTCGCGGCGCAGGTCTATGTCGCGCGCCTGGTCGATTGGGCCGCCGTGATCCGCCGCGCCGACGTCGTCGGCCTGACGCAGGGTCTCGACTCGATCGTCAACCTTCTGCTCCTCGCCTTCGCCGCGATCTGGTTCGTGCTGACGCTGGAACAGCGGCTCAAGCGCCGCCGTATCCTGCACCGCCTGTTCGAGCTGCGCTCCTTCGCCCATGTCATCGACATGCACCAGCTCACCAAGGACCCCACCATCATCCTCGCTGGCGGCGGCTCCGCGACGCCGTCCTCGCCGCAACGCCCGATGACCGAGTTCGAGCTCTCCCGCTATCTCGATTACTGCGCCGAGATGCTGGCCCTGATCGCCAAGCTCGCGGCGCTCTACGCCGGCCGCACCCCTGACGGCGCCGTGATCACCGCCGTCAACGAGGTCGAGGAGCTGACGTCCGACCTCGGCCGCAAGATCTGGCAGAAGATCATGATCCTCGGCCGCCTCGACGAGCGCGCAACCCCGCGCTGAGCGGGTAGGGCATGCGTCCGGCGCATCTTCTCGCCTGCGCGCCCAAGGCGTAACGACTGTCTGCCATGACCGCCAAATCCTCTCATCTCCCCTGGACGCATCTTCTCCTCGCTGTCGCCATCATGGCGGTATGGGGGAGCAATTTCGTCGTCATCAAGGTCGCGCTCGCCCATCTGCCGCCTCTGTTGTTCGCCACGCTGCGCTTCACCCTCGTGCTGCTGCCGGCGGTGTTCTTCCTCAAGCGGCCGGCGGTGCCATGGTGGCACCTCGCCACCTATGGCGTGCTGATCGGCGCCGGCCAGTTCGGCCTGCTCTACATCGCGATGGAGCACAGCATCTCGCCCGGCCTCGCCTCGCTGGTGATCCAGATCCAGGTGTTCTTCACCATCGGCCTCGCCATGTGGTTCACCGCCGAGCGTGTCAGCCTCGTCCAATGGTTTGCGCTGGCGCTGGCCGCCGCCGGCCTCGGCCTCATCATCGCCAATCGCGGCGGCGACGTGACCCCGCTCGGCCTCGTGCTGATCCTGCTCGCCGCGCTCAGCTGGGCCGGCGGCAATATCGTCGCCAGGGCCGGCGGCACGGTCAACATGCTGTCCTATGTGGTGTGGTCGAGCCTGTTCGCCGTTCCGCCGCTTCTCCTCTTCTCTGTTCTGTTCGAGGGCCTGCCGGCGATCGAGAACGGCCTGCGGAACGCCGACGCGCTGACCTGGGCCGCGGTGCTCTACCAATCGGTCGGCAACACCATGTTCGGCTATGCCTGCTGGGGCTGGCTGATGGCGCGCCCCCCCGCCGCGACGGTCGCGCCCTTCGCGCTGCTGGTCCCCGTGTTCGGCATGAGCACCTCCGCGCTCTTCCTGGGCGAGCCGTTGCAACCCTGGAAACTGATCGCCGCCGGTTTGGTGATGGCCGGCCTCGCTCTCAACCTCGCCTGGCCGCGCCTTCGGGCCGCGATGGCTCGCGCATGAGCGAGATCGCGCTGCTCGGCGTCGATTGGGGCTCGACCAGCGTCCGCGCCTTCGCCATCGCGCCGGACGGCACGATCGTCGACACGAACCGCGCCGATGACGGCGTCTTCGCGCGCGCCGGAAATTTCGCAAGCCGCCTGCGGCATCTCCTGGGCGACTGGCAGACGCGCTGGCCGGGCGCGCCGGTCCTGTTGTGCGGCATGATCGGAAGCGACCGGGGCTGGGTTCACGCACCTTATGTCGCCGCGCCCGCCGCTGCGGAGGACCTCGCCGCGGCGCTTGTGCCCGTGCCATTCGATGTGCCGGCCCGGATCGTGCCCGGCATATCCCATGTCGACGGCGATACCCGTGAAGTGATGCGCGGTGAGGAAACCCTGCTGATGGGTCTTGGCGTGGATGCGCCGCGCGTCAGGGTCTGTCTTCCCGGCACGCACACGAAATGGGTCGACCTCGTGGACGGCCGGATCGTTTCCTTCCGCACCCATATGACCGGCGAGCTGCGCGCCCTCGTGCTCGGCCAAGGCGCGCTCGCGGCGGCAGCGCCGCAGATCGCATCGGCGCAGGCCTTTCACGCCGGCCTTGTCGCGTCGCAAGCCGATCCGTCTCTTGCGCGCAGCCTGTTCCAGGCGCGGGCGCGCCGGCTGCTGGGCACGCTGGAGGCGGCGCACACCGCATCCTTCGTCAGCGGCATCCTTATCGGCCGCGAGCTTGCCGGCGAGCGTGAGACCGCCGCGCACAACGTGCCTATCATCCTGGCGGCACGCGGTTCACTGGCCGATGAATATGGCGCGGCGCTGCGACACAGCAATTTCACATTCGCCCAGATCGATCCGGAACCGCGTGCAGCGCAAGGACTTCTGCGACTCGCGCGCCGCGCAAAGCCGCCCCGAATCGGGTCTATGTAGAATTCCGTACTATGGTGTGTGGGATCGAAAGACCAGTCTGACCGCCTTGGCCATGCAGCGTCTGCTGCGAACAAGACGGGGTGTTTCATGCACACGCTCTTGGATCAGACCGATAAGCGCACAACATATCCCGTGACCGGCCACTCGCGGCGGTCATGGGCCAGATGCGCAGGCCGCGGCGGAATGTGAGTGGCGGCGTGGGTGCGGACAAACTCAAAGTCATTGTGATCGTCGACGACGACGACGGCGTGCGCGACTCGACCCGCGTGCTGCTCGAAGCGTGCGGCTATGCCACGGAAGGTTTCGCCTCGGCGGACGATTTTCTCGCGAAGACCGCGGGCACTCGCGGCGACTGCCTGCTGCTGGACGTGCAGATGCCCGGCATGAGCGGCATCGAGCTTCTCGAACACATGCGCGCGCAGGGCGATCCCACGCCCGTCGTGCTGATGACGGCGAACATCGAACGCCTGGGCAACCGGCCCGCGCAGGCGGGCGCGGTGACGGTGCTGCGCAAGCCGTTCGCCGAAGACGCGCTGCTGTCCTGGATCGCGCGCGCCTGCGGCCAACAGAGCGCCTGATAGTTCCCCTACGCACAATTCCATACGCAGCTACGCGCAGCGGTTAACCCCTTCGTGAGCGTACAACCGCGATGATGCGCGCGGCGGACATCGCAGCCCTCGCGCTGTGCGCCTTTGCACGCTGGGAACGCCATGGGCTATGCACTCAAACCGGAATTGAAGGTCGTCGCCTCGCCTGCATTGCTGGAGCGCGGCTGCGTCAACATCATCAAGCTGGACGAGATCAAGCGGGAGGCGGGACCGCGTTGGGAGAAGCTGCGCGGTTCGGTGTCGGCACATCTGGAAACGCTTCTGCGCCAGAAGCTCGGCTCATCCGATTTCTTCGTGCAATTCGACGACACGACCTTTCTGGTCAGCATGCCGTCGTCGGCGGCCGAGATGTCCCAGATCTTTTGTCTGCGCATCGCGCATGAGCTGCACACCAGCATGCTGGGCGCCTGCGCGCTGGGGCAATTGCGCCTGGCCAGGGCCGTTCGCGTGCAGGACGACGAGATTCAGTCCGCGGACATCGACGGTGCGGAGCTCGCGCGGCTCGCGATCGCGGCCGGGCTGGATGGCATCCCGGAAAGCGCGCGTCTCGCCGCCCGCCGCGCCGCGCCGCGGCTCGTGCCGGCGCCGGAATTCTCCCACCGCTACGTCCCGCTCTGGGATGCCCAGCGCGAAGCGCTCACGACCTGGCGCTGCGTGACCGACGCGCCTGCCGCGGGCGCCACATCGCCCGGCAATTCGGCCAAGCGGGAACTCGCCGCGACGCTGTCGCGAATCCGGCACGCCGCCCACACGCTGACGCAGCACATGAAGGCCGGCGAGCGGTTCCTGGTTTCCATTCCCGTGTCCTACGACACGCTGACCTCGCCGATGGGCCGGATGGACATCGTCGCCGCCTGCCGGGGCCTCGCCGCGGCGCTGCGGCCTTATCTCATCTTCGAGATCGGCGAGCTTCCCCACGGCGTGCCGCAGAGCCGGCTGTCGGAACTGGTGTGCGCGCTGAAGCCGTTCTGCCGGGCCGTCGCCGGCCTGTTGCCGGCCCGCATATCGAGCTATGCCGCCTATCAAAGCGCCGGCTTGAATGCCATCGGCCTGTCGCTGGCCGCGGGCGGCGCCACCGACATGAACAGCGAGATGTTCAAACTGTGCGTCGCGGCCAAGCGCCTCCACATTCTGAGCTTCGTCCTGGATGCCGTGACGCAGGATGCCGTACGCGCGGCGCGTGACCATGGCGCCAATCTGATATCGGGCGCGCCGGTCGGCGGCCCGCTGGCGTCGCCGCTGTCGGTTCGGCGCCTTCTGGTGCGCGATGTCCTGTCCGCCGGCCCGGGACCGCGCGATGAGCGCTCGGCCGATTGGCTCGTGGTGGGCTGAACGGGCGACGCGGCGCGCCGGCCTGCGTAATCTCCGCACTGTCCGGCGGCAAAAATGTCATAGCGTTAATGAGGCCGATTGCTTACACTGAAATGGGTACCTCCTTAGCGTTGCGTGTCGTTGCGTTGCGTCTGCACCGGAACACCGAGAGCCATGGAGCGAGACACATCAATCCGCGCACAGATTGCCAGGGCGATCGCCGGTATCGCTGTGTCCAGCGAAAACATGAACACATCTTGCCAAGCACCTGACATGCTCCGCCGCGCCAGCCTTGTTGGAAGGGCTGCCGCATGAGCGCGCGATCCGAAGTCCTGATCGTCGACGACGATGCGGCGGTGCGCGATTCCATTCGCGTCCTGCTGGAATCCGCGGGCTACGCGGTCAAGGAATACGACTCGGCCACGGCGTTCCTGCGCGATTCGATTTCGGCCAACAGCTGCATGATCGCCGACATCAACATGCCGGAGATCGATGGGCTTGAGCTTCAGGAAGAGATCGTGCGCCGCGGCCTGCCGCTGCCGGTCATCATCATGACCGGACATGGCGACGTGCCGCTGGCGGTGCGGGCCATGAAGGCCGGCGCCATCGACTTCATCGAAAAGCCGTTCGATGCCGATGTCCTTCTGGCAGCCGTTGCGCGGGCGCTGCACGCCGGGGAAAGCCAGCGGAACAAATCGGCGGAGATCAAGGCGGCTCAGGATCTGATCGCGCTCCTCACCCCGCGCGAGCGCCACGTCCTCGATCAATTGGTGGCGGGCCGGTCGAACAAGATCGCGGCGTTCGAGCTCGGCATCTCGCCGCGCACCATCGAGATTCACCGCGCCCACATCATGGACAAGATGCACGCCCGCAGCCTGTCGGACCTTGTCCGCATCGCGATCGCCGCGGGACCGGGGCCTGGACCAAAGAGTTGAAGAGCCGAAGCATTTTTGTTTTCCACTCGTCTCACCGCCGTCATGGCCGGGCCGGCCGCCCAGGATCACCCAGGCCTGCAGTGATGCGCGCGGTCGCCGCCACATTTGAATGCCGGCCTCCACGGGCATAGCCTGCATATATGAGCGCAAGCATCATCCTGCGGCCCGCACGCCAAGAAGACCTGCCCGCCCTGCGGGCCGTCCTCTACGACACGTTCGAGAGCACATGGCGCCCCGCCATCACGGATGCCGCCGCACAGGCCTTCATCGACGAAGACCGGCCCGCCGCTTACGTCGGCAAGCGCGGACTCCACTTCTGGGTGGTCGAGACGGCTGGCGAGGTGGCCGGCTTCGTCGACTGGGAGGGCGACTTCGTGAACGCGTTGCATGTCCGCGCGGCGCATGCGCGCCAAGGCATCGGACGGATTCTGATGGATCACGCGGAGGCGCAGATCGGCCGCGCCGGCTTCGCCGCGGCGCGCCTGGAGACCGACACGTTCAATCAGCGCAGCCAGGCGTTCTACGCCGCCCGCGGCTACCGCGAAGCCGGCCGCTATCCGGACGAGGAATGGAGCAGCGGCCTGACGACGCTCCTGCTCGCAAAACCGCTGGCTTGAGGGCACCGCGGCACGCCGGCGGCTCAACCATCTGGGATGATTGGAAAAACCTGGAGCGGGCGAGGCGAATCGAACGCCCGACCCTAACCTTGGCAAGGTTATGCTCTACCCCTGAGCTACGCCCGCGTTCCAAGTTGGGCGGCGGTTATGGCCCAGCCCGGCGCATGATTCAAGCGGCTTTCCGCAGGCGCCCTTAACGGACGGGAACCCCGGCCCCGCAGCAACGGAGTGCCGCCCGTCCCGGCGTTATACCGGTACGCGTTCCGCCAAAGGTCTTCCGCATGACGATCCAGGGTGTCATCGCCGCGAACCGGTTCGGCCTCGGCGCCCGCCCCGGCGACATCGCGCGCATCTCCGGCGATCCCAAGGCGTGGCTGCTGGCCCAGTTGACGCCCGAGCGCGATCTTCCCGCGCCGCTGCGCGCCCTGCCGTCGACGGTCGACGACATGAGCGCCTTCTTCAAATGGATCCGCGTGGTTGCCGCCGAGGCCAAGGCGCACGGCATGGACCCCTACAAGCTGCGTCCCGGCGCGGCGATGCCGAACGACACCGCCATGGCCGCCGGCGGCGATTCCGGCTTCAGCATCGAGCGCGAATATGTGAAGGCGTTCATCCCGCGCTACGCCGTCGCCGTGAAGGCGCGCTTCGACACCGCGGTGACGACCGACCGGCCGTTCTTCGAGCGCCTCGTCCATTTCTGGACCAACCATTTCGTCGTCTCCGGCGCCAAGGCCGGCGCGATCGCCATGCCGCCCTCCTTCGAGCGCGACGTGATCCGTCCCAACGTCGCCGGCCGCTTCCGCGATATGCTGATGGCGTCGTCCAAGCATCCCGCGATGCTGTTCTATCTCGACAATTACCGCTCCATCGGCCCCAACTCGTCGGTCGGCCGCGACCCGTCGCTGCGCGCGCCGAAAGAACCGCAGCCCTTCGCGCTGCCGCAGCCCTCCGGCCTCAACGAGAACCTCGCGCGCGAAATCCTCGAGCTGCAAACCCTCGGCGTGCGCAGCGGCTACACCCAGGCCGACGTGACGAGCTTCGCGCGTGTCCTCACCGGCTGGACCATCGCCGCGGCGCCGCGCGTGCCGGTCTATCAACTCGTGCTGCAAGGCCGCCTCAACGCCAAGGGCCTGTTCGAGTTCGACGACGAGGAGCACGAGCCGGGTGCGCAAACCATTCTCGGCAAGGTCTATCCGCAGACCGGAGTCGACCAGGGCGAGGCGGTGCTGACCGATCTCGCGCGCCATCCCGCCACCGCGCACTTCATATCCACCAAGCTCGCGCGTCATTTCATCGCCGACGATCCGCCGCCCGCCGTGGTCGCGCGCATGGCGAAGACCTTCCTTGGCACCGACGGCGACCTCGCGCAGGTCTGCGCCGAGCTGGTGAACAGCGCCGAAGCCTTCGACCCTGCGCTGCGCAAGTTCAAGGCGCCGGAGGAGTATGTGATCTCCGCCGCCCGCGCGCTGTCCGCGCTGCAAGCCGATCCCGCCTCGCTGTTGCGGGCCTACAGCAGCATGGGGCAGCAGCCTTACAACCCGCCGGGTCCGAACGGCTGGCCCGACGTGCAGGCCGAATGGCTCGGTGCCGATGCGGTGTGGAAGCGCTTCGAATGGGCCAACCAGACGGCGCAAAGCATCGCCACCACGACGATGGACCCGTCCGAACTGGCGAAAGACGTTCTCGGCCCCGACCTGTCGCCCGCGACGGCGCAAGCCATCGCCCGCGCCGAGAGCCCGGCGCAAGGCCTGACGCTGTTGCTCGCCAGCGCAGAATTCCAGAGGAGATGACCATGCTCACGCGCCGCAACGCTCTCGGCCTTCTCGGTGCCGGCTTCGCCGCCGGCGCGGCGTCCCTGCCGCGCATCGCCTTCGCCGCCGCCGAAACGGACAAGCGCCTCGTCGTCATCCTGCTGCGTGGCGCGATGGACGGCCTCTCTGCCGCGCCGCCCTACGGCGATCCCGACTACGAACGCGCCCGCACCGGCCTCGCGCTCGCCAACCCGATCAAGCTCGACGCCACCTTCGGCCTGCATCCCAATCTCGGCGGCATGAAGCAGCTTTACGATTCCGGCGAGCTGATCGTGGTCCACGCCGCCGCCACGCCGTATCGCGACCGCTCGCATTTCGACGGCCAGAACCTGCTGGAGAACGGCTCGGAACAGCCTTACGGCCTCGACACCGGCTGGCTCAACCGCGCCTTGGCGCAGCTGCCCGGCACCGGAAAGCCGCTCGGCGTCGCGCTCAATTCGCACATGCCGCTGATGCTGCGTGGGCCCGCGCCGGTCACCTCCTGGGCCCCATCGCTGATGGCGCCGCCCGACGCCGACACGGTGCAGCGCCTCGCATCGCTCTACGGCGAGACCGATCCGCTCCTCGCCAGCAATTTCGCCAGCGCCCAGGGCGCCAACGGCGTCGCAATGGGCACCGCATCCGGCGGCGGCTACCAGGCCTTCGTCGGCCTGATGACGGCGGCGGCGAAATTCCTCACCGCGCCGGATGGCGAGCGCATCGCGATGGTCGAGATCGGCGGCTGGGACACCCACGTCAATCAGGTCGCCGCCTTCAGCCCGCTCTCGACCAACCTCACCACGCTCGACCACGGCCTCGCCGCGCTCAAGACCGGTCTCGGACCGGCATGGAAAGACACCGCGGTGCTGATCGTCAGCGAGTTCGGCCGCACCGTCGCGATGAACGGCACGCAAGGCACCGACCACGGCACCGCCGGCGTCGTCTTCGCCGCCGGCGGCGCGCTGAAAGGCGGCCACGTCCTCGCCGACTGGCCCGGCCTCGCGCCGGCGAACCTCTACCAGGCGCGCGACCTCAAACCGACGACGGATTTCCGCAGCATCGCCACCGGCGTCCTGCGCGACCACATGGGCTTGCAAGGCGCCCAGCTCGCGGCGGTGTTTCCGTCATCGTCGCCGATCAAGCCGAAGGACGGACTTATTCGCGCTTGAACATCGGCTCGCGCTTTTCCGCAAAAGCGGCCAGCGCGGCCTTGTGATCGGCACTGCGGCCCAGCACTGCAAGCTCCTTCGCGTTTACCGCCGCCGCCTCTTGCGGCGACAGATCGGGCGCCAGCGCGGCGGTGCGCTTGGTCGCCTCGACCGACAAAGGCGCGCGGCTCGCGATCCGCGATGCGAGCGCCAGCGCTTCGGCCATCAGCGCATCCGGCGCATGCACCGCTGTCACCAGCCCGAACCTGTCCGCTGTGGCGGCATCGAACGGCGATCCGGTCAGCAGCATGTGCTTGGCCCGCGCCACACCGATCAGGCGCGGCAACCGGTACGCCGACGCCATCAATCCGACATTGACGCCCGAGCACACAAAGCGTGCCTCCGCCGACGCGATGCGGATATCGCACACCGACGCCAGCTCCAGCCCGCCGCCCAGGCACCAGCCATTGATCGCTGCGATCACCGGCAGGCGATACGTCTCGATCCGCTCCAGCACCCGCCCGAACTCGCCCAGATGCGCGCTGCTCTGCGCTTTCTGCGCCTCCGCCTGTTCTTTGAGATCGTCGCCGCTGCAAAACGCCCGCGTGCCGCGCCCCGTCAGGATCACCGCGCGCACCGCGCCATCGGCGTCGATCTCGTCCAGCCGCGCCAGCAGCGCCGCGCGCGCCGCCCGGCCCAACGCATTCATCGGCGGATTGTCGATCTCCAGCAGCGCGACCTGCGCCGCCGGCCGGCTCAGATGGATCGCACTCACTTCGCCCACTGCGCCAGCCAGTCGGCCAGCCCCTGCGGCGTCATATGGCGCGCGTCTTCCAGCGCCGAGATGTGCCCGGCATCGACCAGCGTCTTGCCGTCCGGCTCGACGACCAGAAGCGCCGGCACGCCGCCCGACAGATCGACGCCGAAATGCGCCGGGATCTGAAGGTTCTTGTTCTCGCGCCCGATATCGACGCTCACCACTTCATAATGCGCCGCCACGAACGGCTTCACATCCGGCAGCTGCATGATGTTGGCGAGCACGACGCAGTCGCCGCACCAATTGCCGCCCAGATCGATCAGCACCCGCTTGCCGCTCTTGCGCGCCCGCGCGAACGCGGCCGCGACGTCCTTGTTGGCGTCGGCGTTCACGTCATAAGGCTCGCGGATCACGACCGGCAGATCGGCGATGCTTGCCAGCTTCACCTTCGGCGCCGGGACGGCGAGCGCCGCCGTCGTCAAGCCCAGCACCACAGCCGCCGCCACCACGAAACGCATTGTCATGCCGCCAATCCTCTGCCTTCGAGCAGCGCGTCGATCTTCGGATCGCGCCCGCGGAACATCCGATACGCGTCCGCATAATCGCGCGTGCCGCCGGCCGCATAGATGTAGTCGTGCAGCCGCTTCGCCGTCGCGGGGTCGAACACGTTCCCGGCCTCCTTGAACGCGCCGAACCCGTCCGCGTCCAGCACCTCCGACCACATATAAGAGTAATACCCCGCCGAATAGCTCTCGCCCGCGAACACGTGCTGGAAATGCGGGCTCGCATGCCGCATCACGATCTCCCGGGGCATGCCGATACGGTCGAGCGACGCCGTCTGGAACGCCGCCACGTCGAGCGCGCCCGGGTTCTCCAGCGCGTGATAATCCAGATCGACGAACGCCGACGCCAGGAACTCCACCGTCGCGAAGCCCTTGTTGAAATTGCGCGCCGCGTTGAGCTTGTCGATCAGCGTCTGCGGGATCGGCGCGCCGGTTTCGGCATGCACCGCGAACTTGCTCAGCGTCTCCGGCACATCCATCCAATGCTCGAAGATCTGCGACGGCAGCTCGACGAAGTCCTGCGCCACGCTGGTGCCCGACAGCCTTGGGAATCGCACCTGGCTCAAGAGCCCATGCAGCGCATGGCCGAACTCGTGGAACAGCGTCTTGGCCTCGTCGAACGACAGCAGAGCCGGCTCGCCCTTGGGAAAATTGCAGTTGTTGACGATCAGCGGCGTCACCGGCGCCGTCATGTTCTCCTGATCGCGGAACGAGCTCATCCAGGCGCCGCCGCGCTTGGAGCTGCGCGCGAAATAGTCGCCGTAGAACAGCCCGACATGCGCCCCGCCGCGCGTTACCTCCCACACCCGCACATCGGGGTGGTAGACCGGCACGTCGTGGCGTGCGTGGAAATCGAGCCCGAACAGCCGATGCGCCGTGTCGAACGCCGCTTCGATCATCTTCTCCAGCTGGAAATACGGCATGATCTCCGCTTCATCGAGATCGTAGCGTTCCTTGCGCAGCTTCTCGGCGTAATAGCGCCAATCCCACGCCGCCAGCGCGAAATTGCCGCCGTCCTGCGCGATCACGCCTTGCAGCGCGTCGCGCTCCTCCAGCGCCCGGCGCCGCGCCGGCGCCCACACCTGGTCGAGCAGGTGCCGTGCCGTCTGCGGCGTCTTGGCCATCGTGTCGGCCAGCTTGTAATGCGCAAAGGTCGGATAGCCGAGCAGCTTGGCCCGTTCCGCCCGCAGCCGCACCATCTCGCCGATGATCCCGGCATTGTTGTGCGCATTGGCATTGTCGCCGCGCGCCACCCAGGCCTTGAACACCTTTTCGCGCAGCTCGCGGCTGTCGGCGAATTGCAGGATCGGCTCGACGCTCGACCGCGACGTCGTCACCGCATAAGCCGCATCCAGCCCGCGCTCCTTCGCCGTCTCCGCCGCCGCTTCGCGCGCGAACTCCGGCACCCCGGCCAGAACGGCCTCCGTCAGCGGCAGCACGAAGGCCTGTTCGTCCGCCAGCACGTTCTGCCCGAAATCGGTACCGAGCGTCGCCAGCTGTTCGACGATCGCCGCAAGCCGTGCCTTCGCCGCACCCTCCAGCTTGGCGCCGGACCGCACGAAATCGAGATGATAACGCTCCAGCACGCGCAGGCTCTGTGCGTCGAGGCCGCCCGCGTCCTGCATCACCGCATCGATGCGTTTGAACAGCCTGCCGTTCAGGTAGACGTCGTTCCAATGCTTGGCCAGCACCGGCGCCATGTCGCGCTCGATCTCCTGCAGCGCCTCGTTGGTGTGCGACGAGGTGAGGTTGCCGAACACCGCATCGACCTTGCGCAGCAGCGCGCCGCAGCTTTCCAGCGCGACGATGGTGTTGGCGAATGTCGCCGCCTCCGCATTCTCCGCGATGGCGTCGATCTCCGCCTTGTGCTCGGCCAGCGCCCGGTCATAGGCGGGCCGGAAATGCTCCGGCTCGATGCGGTCGAAGGGCGGGGCACCGAACGGTGCGGTCCAGGGCTCGAAGAACGGATTTTTGCTCATGCGGCCCATCCTACCAAGCACCGGCGCAACCGCAACAAACCGCCGTCTTCACACCCCCGTGTTCCCACTGGTCCGCGCTGTGGAATGTGCTAGGGAAAACGACGAAATCACCGGTGTGAGGCAAACCATGACATCGACCCGGATCGCGGCGCTGGCCCTGATGGCGACCGCCTGCAGCTTCGCCTTTGCCGTTGCCGCGACGACGCCGGCCACGCCGCAGCCGCCCATCGATCCTGCCTATATGTGGGACCTCACCGATCTCTATGCCTCGCCGGAGGCCTGGACCGCCGAGCACGACCGCATCAAAGCCGTCATCGACGGCCTCGACAAATACAAGGGCACGCTCGGCAAGAGTCCCAAGGACATGCTGATCGCGCTCAGCGCCTTCAGCGACGCCCAGCGCGCCATCACCCGCCTCTCCACCTATGCCGGCCTGAAGGCCGACGAGGACGTCCGCATCGCCGTCAACCAGGAGCGTCAGCAGCTCGCCGCCACTCTCGCCACCGCGCTCAGCGAAAAAACCGCCTGGGCCACGCCGGAAATCCTCAAGATCGGTGCCGCCAAGGTGATGAAGTTCGAAAAGGACTCCCCCGAGCTCGCGCATCGCTTCGGGTTCCTGCTCGACAACACGCTGCGCGCCGCGCCGCATACGCTGAGCGCCGAGTCCGAAGGCGTGCTCGCCTCCGCCGGCGATGTGCTGTCGCAGCCCGACGCGATCTACTCCGTGCTGGCCAATGGCGAGGTCGCGTTCCCGACGGTGACGCTGTCCGACGGCACGAAGGTCACGATCGGGCAGGGCACCTACGCCAAATACCGCCAGTCGCCCAACCGCGCCGATCGCAAGCTGGTGTTCGATGCCTTCTGGGGCATGTGGAAGAAGTACGAAGGCACGCTCGGCGCCACGCTGACCACCCAGGTGATGGGCGAAGTGTTCAACGCCAAGGTCCGCCACTACCCCAATTCGCTCTCCGCCGCCGTCTTCGCGGACAACATGCCGGAGGCCGTCTACCGCCAGCTCGTGGCCCAGGCCAATGCCGGCCTGCCGACGATGTACCGCTATCTGAAGCTGCGCAAAAAGCTGCTCGGCATCACCGACGACCTTGCCTATTACGACATCTATCCCACGATGTTTAAGCTCGACAACCCGCCGCATTTCACGATTGCGGATGCCGAGCGCATCGGCCTCGACGTCACCGCCGCCTATGGCCCCGAGTACACTGCTTATCTGAAGAAGGCCTTCGCCGGCCGCTGGATGGACGTGCTGCCGCGCGAAGGCAAGGCCGGCGGCGCCTACATGCAGGGCGCGGCCTATGACGTGCATCCCTATCTGCATCTCAACTACAACAGCGACTACGAGGCGCTGTCGCAGTTCATCCACGAATGGGGCCATGGCGTGCACACCATGCTGACGCATGACGCGCAGCCTTACGAGCTCTCGAACTACTCGACCTTCACCGCCGAGACCGCCTCGATCACCAACGAGATGCTGCTCAACGACTACATGGTCGCGCATGCCCAGACCGACGCGGAGAAGCTCTATTACCTCGGCGAGGCGCTGGAACTGCTGCGCGGCACCTTCTTCCGCCAGACCATGTTCGCCGAATTCCAGCTCAAGCTGCACGAAGAGGTCGAGGCCGGCCACGCCCTCTCCGGCGCGCGCATGTCGGAGATCTATTGCGACGTCCTCAAGAAATATCACGGCGACGCGCAGGGCGTGATGAAGATCGACCCGGCCTATTGCACCGAATGGGAGTTCATCCCGCACTTCTATTATGGCTTCTATGTCTGGCAATACGCGACCTCGATGGCCGGTGCCGCGATCTTCGCCGACGCGATCGAGCATGACGGCAAGCCGGCGCAGGACCGCTTCATCAACCTCTTGAAGGCCGGCGGCTCGGACTATCCCTACAATCTCTACAAGAAGGCCGGGCTCGACATGGCGACACCGGCGCCCTACCAGGCGCTGCTCGCCCGCATGAACCGCACGCTCGACCAGATCGACGCGCTCGAAGCCAAGGCACACTGACGAACGCAAGACGGGGCGGCTCTCCGCCCCGTCCGCGTTTCGCGCCGCCGCTACTTCAATTCATACGTCACGGTGACGCTCGCCGTCACGCTCATCTCGCCGGCCGCCGTCGGCGTCAGGGGGGCGGAATGACGGGCCGCCGCCACCACGAACATCGGCTGTGGTGCTTCGGCGCCGTCCTCGCGGATCGACATCACGCCGCCCACGCCCGCGCCCGCCGCCTTGGCATAGGTCTGCGCCCGCTTGAGCGCGTCGGCGATCGCCGCCTGGCGCGCCGTCGTCATCAGCGCATCGGTGTCGTGAATGGAGAAGCCCACCGAATTGATCTGGTTCGCGCCCGACGCGACCAGCGCATCGAGCGCCGCGCCCAGCTTCCTGGTGTCGTCGAGCCGCACATCGACCTGGTTGGAGACCTGATAGCCCGTGATCGTCTGAACATCGCCGCGCGTGTTGGCGGTGTATTGCGGCTGGACCGAGAAGTTCGAGGTCTGGATCGCGCGCTCCGGCACGCCCAGCCGCGTCAGCGCCGCGAACACCTGGGTCATCTTGCGGGCGTTCTGGGAGACCGCCGCATCCGCCGTCGCCGCGACCGTCGCCACGCCGGCGGAAAGCTGTGCCTGATCCGGCACCGCGGTGGCGTCGCCGGTTCCCGAGACGGTTATGGTGTGCAGAGGATCGGCCGAGGCGCAGAGCGGCGCCAAAGTGGCCGCGGCGCTGACAACGATCGCGCCGGCAATGCGGCGCAGGCCGTGGAATGTCATGGCGAAGTCCTTTCGAAATACGAGCCGCACGCTGGCCGCCCCCCGCGGCGAAACTGCGGCGGCCTCGCGGCGGATCATAGACCGCCGCACACAATGCCGCGAGCGGCCCGGTTTCGGCCCGCGCCCAATTCCTGCTATGGACGCCCCCGGGGGCCTGTAGCTCAGTTGGTTAGAGCTGACCGCTCATAACGGTCTGGTCACAGGTTCGAGTCCTGTCGGGCCCACCAGTCTTCTCGGATCGGCAGACAGGCCGCAAAACCGTCTTGTCCTTAACGCCGCGCCTTTGACAGCCGCTTTTCATTGGCGCGCATGATGGCGCGATAGCGTGTCAGGACAGTTTGAGCAGAGCCACCGCCGGCCAGTGTGATGGCCGCCTCGGCAGATGCCGCCAGTTTCTCGGACACCATGAGGTGCGCCTCCATGAGCCCGTTCGGTCCGCCTTTGGCCAGTTTTGCGAGACGCAGAGCGATCACGCGTTGCGCTTCGAAACCTGCGGTCGCGATATCCGCCGGCAAGCTCCACCACGCGCTTGCAGCCGGTTTCTTTCTACGCCGTGAAGACATGATATCGCTCATCATCAACCGTCACGACAATTTCAATGTGCATCGATCCGACCGCTCCGCCCCATAGAACGCTGCGCCCGATGTGCAGCTCGATGGTCTCCACATCAACGCGATGCCGCACACATTGATCCGAACAAGACGAAAGACGCCCGGTTCCGTCGCCGCCAGCAAGCCGCCTTGGAGCCGCCGGTGATCTGTCCTAGGCTGGAATTTGCAGATCGCAAAGGGACCAATCCCTTGCGATCCTGCAATTTCGCCTCACCGCCTTCGTTTTTCTCATCTGGAGTCCCGATGGCCCTCGTCAAGACCTCCAAGATCGCGCCCGGCAAGGCGAGCCCCGCAGCGGCGCCGACCGCCAAAGCTCCGCGCGGACCAAAGCCCGCCAACGGCAGCCGGAAGGACACGTTGTCCGAGCGCGTCGCCGCCGCGACAGAGGAGCTTGCCAGCGGCCTGACCGAAGCCTCGTCCGCCGCCAACGAATTGCGCAGTTCCATGGAGCAGATCGCGGCCGGCGCCGAAGAGGCTGCCGGCGCGTCGCAGGAGCAACTCGCCGCCATCAAGCGCATCTTCGCGGCATTGCGCGCGGCGCGGACGGAGGCGGAAAGTTCGCGCCGCCGCACCGAATCGGCGCAGGCCGTGCTCGCCGACACCACGGGCCAGATCACGGCCTCGGTGCGCGCCATCGAGCGCAATGCCCAGCGTCAGGAAGCCTCCATCGAACTCATCGCCGAGCTGGAGCGCCGCGCCAAGGACATCGGCAAGATCACGCAGACCGTCAGCCGGATCTCCGATCAGACGAACCTGCTGGCGTTGAATGCTGCGATCGAGGCGGCCCGCGCCGGCGATCACGGGCGCGGCTTCGCCGTCGTGGCCGACGAAGTGCGCGCCCTGGCGGAGACCTCGGACAAAAGCGCCCAGGACGTGAAAGGCCTGGCGGACGAGATCCAGAACGATGTGCGCGGCGTCGTCGCCAGCGTGAAGACGGCGGCGCAGACCTCGGCCAACGAAGCCAAGGCCGCCGCATCCGTCGTGCTGGCGCTGGACGCGCGGCGCGCGGACATGCAGCGCATCGCCGAAGGCAGCCAGGATGTGCTGACGACGGCACTGGAAGCCGAGCGTGCCGCGGTCGAAGCGCAGAAGGGCGCCGAACTGGTCGCAAGCGCCGCCGAGGAGCAGTCCGCTGCCGCCGGCGAAGCGCAATCGGCGGTGCAGGAACAGGCCAAGTCGCTGGAGCAAGGCCAGGTCGCGGCGCAGGCGCTGGCCGAACTCGCCGAGGGCCTGCGCGCCGGCAAGGCCGGCGATACCGCCGCCGAGGAGATCAGCGCTACCGCCGAAGAGCTTTCGGCAACGATCCAGGAACTGACAAGCGCCGCCAGCCAGATCATGGCCGCCGTCGAGCAGATCAATCGTGGTTCGCAGCAACAGGCGGCAGCGACACATCAAACCTCCGCTGCGCTCTCGCAGATCGAGAAGAGCGCCAAGCTTGCCGAGCAGAACGCCGGCGACGCGACTGCGCGTGTGAAGAACATCGAGACGGCGCTGGGCGACAGCCGCAAGGCGGTCGAGAAACTGATGACCGGCGTCGGTTACGCGCTCCAGGAAACCCGTGCCAGCGTGTCTACCATCGGCAAGCTCAAGGCCGTCGGTCGGCGCATCGAGAAGATCGTCGACGGCATCGCGCTGATCGCGCTGCAGACCAACATGCTGGCGGTCAGCGGCTCGGTCGAGGCGGCGCGTGCCGGCGACGCCGGCCGCGGCTTTGCCGTGGTCTCGGGCGATATCCGCAGCCTGGCGCGCGAAGCGGCGAACAATGTCGACCGCGCCAAGGACACGGTGCGCGGCATCCTGGAGCAGATCGCCGACCTGGAGCGCGATCTCGAGCTCAGCATCGCCGCGGGGGAAGCGGAGGTGCAGAACAATCGCGCCGTGTTCGGCGCCCTCGACAAGGTGGACGCGGACCTCACTGCGTTGAACGCGGGAAACGGTGCCATCCTGGACGGCGCGAAATCCATTCTGGCGAGCGCTTCGGAAACGGCGGCCGGCGCGCGGCAGATCGCGGCGGCGGCGGAAGAGGCGGGCAGCGCCTCGCGCCAGGCGGCGACGGCCTCCACGCAGCAGGCGCAGGGCGCCGAAGACCTCGCGGCGGCGATCGAAGAGATCGCCTCTCTGGCCGACGCGCTGAAGCAGAAAAATGGCTGAGGCCGCTGCGATCGTGTCTGCGATGCCCGGTGTCCGCCGGTTCCTCATCTTCCGGCTGGGCCAGCGCCTTTACGCGCTGCCGGCCGAAGATGTCGTGGAAGTGATCCGCACGCCATCGGTCGCGCGCGTTCCGCAGGCGCCCAAGGCGCTGCTCGGCATCGCGAATTTGCGCGGTGCGGTGCTGCCTCTGGCCAGCCTGCGCGGTCTGCTCGACATCGCGGAAAGTGAAGTCTCGGGTTCGCGCGCCATCGTGCTCGCCGGCGCATCGCCCGCCGCGCTCGCCGTCGACTCCGTCGAGGCGCTGGTGACCGTTGCCGCGGATAAGATCGAAACCGGGCAGGCCGAGCTTGCCGCGCAACCGGGCGAGCGGATCACCGGCGCGTTTGCGATCGACGGTCTGGGCGTCGCCAAGATTCTCGACGTGAAGACGCTGCTCGACACGGCCTTCGCGCAACGCGGCGAACGCAAGCGCCAGCCGGCGGCACGCGCAGTCGCGGTGGCACAGGCCGATGGTCCGTCCGCAAAAGCCGACACCGATGTCCTCGTGACTTTCGATGTCGCGAACCAGGAATATGCGCTGGCGCTGTCCGCCGTGCAGGAGATCGTGCCCGCGCCGGAAACCGTGACCGCCATGCCGCATTCCGAGGCGCTCGTGATCGGCATGATGGCGTTCCGCGACCGGCTGCTGCCGCTGTTGTCGTTGCGCGGTCTTCTGGGTTTTGCACCCGCCGCGATCTCGGACACACGCGAGAAGGTGCTGATCACGTCGGTCGGCGGCGCGATCGTCGGCCTGGTCGCCGACCGCGCCCGCGCCATCGTCGCCGCGGACCGCAGCCTGATCGATCCCGTTCCGGCGGTGCTGGCGGCACGCTCCGGCGGCGAGGCGCGCATCAAGGCGATCTATCGCGGCGAGGACAGACTCATATCGATCCTCAGCCCCGAACAGCTTTTCCGGGAGGATGTCATGCAGCGTTTGGGCGCCGGTCAAAGCACCCCGCAAGCGGCGCCGTCCACCGCCGCCGCCGAGCGTCAGTTCCTGGTCTTCCGCCTGGGCGGCGACGAATTCGGCCTGCCGATCGAGGCCGTCGACGAAGTGGCCATCGTGCCGGAGCAGATCACGCGCCTGCCCAAGACGCCGAAATTCCTCGAAGGCGTCGTCAATCTGCGCGGCGAGGTCCTGCCCGTCGTCGACCAGCGCCGCCGCTTCGACATGCCGAAGCTGGAGCATACCGAGGGCCGCCGCCTGATCGTTGTGCGCACTGCGCGTCATCGCGCTGGCCTGATCGTCGACAGCGTCTCAGAAGTGTTGCGCAGCACCGCCGACGCCATCGCGCCGCCGCCCGATCTCACCGGCGACGTCACCCGGCTGGTGCATGGCGTGATCAATCTGGACGGCCAGTCGCGCCTCATTCTCCTGCTCGATCCCGCTGAGCTTCTCACCCGCGCCGAGCGCGGCCTGCTCGATGTCTTCGAAAGCAAGGCGAAGGCGTGATCAAGGTTCTGGTGGTCGATGACTCCGCGCTGGTGCGGAAACTCTTCGGCAAAGTGCTGTCCGCCGAGCCCGATCTGGAGGTCGCCTTCGCCCGCAACGGGCTCGAAGCGCTCGACCAGCTCAAGACCTTCGCGCCCGACGTCATCACGCTCGATATCCACATGCCGCAGATGGACGGCCTCGCCTGTCTCGACCGCATCATGCTCGAACGGCCGTGCCCCGTCGTGATGGTGTCGTCGCTGACGGCCGAAGGCGCCGAGACCACGCTGGAAGCCTTGCGCCTCGGCGCCGTCGATTTCGTCTCCAAGCCCGAGGGCGCTGTCTCCCTCCACATGGAAGTCTTCGCGCCGCATTTCGTCGCCAAGGTCCGCGCCGCCGCCGGCGCCAAGCTCAAAGCGAGCCTCAGGCTGCGCGAGCGCATCCAGCACCGCATGGGCTCCGCGGCGTCGCGACCCCGTGTCTCCGGCACCGCCACGGCAGGTTCTGCCGTGCGCGCTGTCGGCTCCGGCGTGGTGATCGTCGGAACGTCCACCGGCGGCCCGCCGGCGCTGGAGGCGCTGCTGACGGCGCTGCCGGCGAACTTCCCCTGGCCGATCGTGATCGCGCAGCACATGCCGGCGAATTTCACCGGTCCGCTGGCGCGCCGCCTCGACAGGATTTGCGCCATCCGTGTGGCCGAGGTCGCCGCAGCGACCGTGCTGGAGCCCGGCTGCGCCTATATCGGCCGCGGCGACGGCGACGTCGTGATCGCGCGCCAGGGCCGGGCGCTCGCCGCCGCACCGGCCACGCCGGAGGACTATCCCTGGCACCCCAGCGCCGACCGCCTGATGCGCAGCGCGCTGGCGCTCGTTCCGCCACAGCAGCTCATCGGCGTGTTGATGACGGGCATGGGCAACGATGGCGCTGAGGCCATGACGCGTCTCCATGCGTTAGGTGGGCGGACGATCGCCGAAGCCGAAGAGACGGCCGTCGTCTGGGGCATGCCGGGCGAGCTGGCCAAGGCCGGCGGCGCCGACTGGATATTGCCGGTGCAGAAGATAGCGGAAAAATTGCAACAACTGGTTCCCCTCGATGCCGCTGATCCGAAAAACGCCTGACGCCGCGTCTACCGGAGCCGGTTCGGACGAAAACGCCGCGGGCCTCACCAGCGCGTCGGCAGACGTGCGCTGGGCCGCCGCCCGCGATGCCGCCGGTCATGCGGATGCCGTTCCGGTTCTGACCGCGGCTTTGGCGCGCGAAAGCGACGCCCGGGTGCGCGAGGCGATCTTCACCGCGCTCGCACGCATCGCGACACCGGAAACCGTCGAGGCCGTGTTGCCCTATATCCGTTCCGACGATGCCGGCTTGCGCACCGGCGCGCTCGACGCCCTGCGCGCCATGCCGGAGCTGGCCAGGCCGCATCTGGGCGAACTCCTCGCCGATCCCGACAGCGACGTGCGCCTCTTGGCCTGCGACCTGGCGCGGACGATGTCCGGCCCGGACGCGCCGAAGCTTCTGTGCACGCTGATCGAAGGCGAGCCGCAGGCCAATGTCTGCGCCGCCGCCGTCGAAGTGCTGGCCGAGATCGGCGATGCCGGCGCGGTCCCTTCGCTCGCCCGCTGCGCCGCGCGTTTTCCGGGCGACCCTTTCCTCGCTTTCGCCATTCAGGCCGCGTCCGACCAGCTTCGTCGGCAGACCGGCCGTGTCTGACAGCGCGCCGATCACCCACGACGAGTATCGCCGCCTCGCCGATTATCTCTACCGGCGCACCGGCATGACGTTCACGGAGTCGCGGCGCTACTTCGTCGACCGCCGCGTCGCCGACCGCATGGCGGCGACGGGCGCCACGTCCTTCGCCAGCTATTTCGCCCGGCTGCGCGGCGACCTCGACGGCGAGGTCGAGCAGTTCATCAATGCTTTCACGGTCAACGAGACCTATTTCTACCGTGAGGACCATCAGCTCCAATGCCTGACCCAGAGCCTGCTGGCCGAGCGCCTGAAGGTGAAGCCGCCGGGCGAGGGCGTCCGCATCTGGTCGGTGCCGTGCTCGACCGGCGAGGAGCCTTATTCCATCGCGATGTGGCTGCTGGAGAACTGGCCCGAGGTCGACTCGCACGACGTCGAGATCATCGGCTCCGACATCGACACCGCCGTGCTCGCCACCGCCCAGGAAGGCCTCTACGGCAAGCGCGCCTTGATGCGCCTGACGCCGGCACTGATCGACAAATACTTCGTGGCCGAAGCCCCGGACAAATGGCGGATCCTGGACGACCTGCGCGGTTCGGTGCGGTTTTCGGCCGCCAATATCGTCGAGCGTGCACAAACCCGCCCGCACGGCCTGTTTGATGTTATCTTCTGCCGCAACGTGCTGATCTATTTCGACGACACCTCGCGCCGTCTCGCCGCGGAGAACCTCTATGAGAACCTCGCGCCCGGCGGCTATATCTGTCTGGGGCACACCGAATCCATGAGCCGGATATCGCCGTTGTTCGAGGTCTGCCGCTTCGCGGACGCCATCGTCTATCGCAGGCCGCTATGAGCGCGGCGCTGCGGATATTGGTGGTCGATGATGCCAGCCTCGTGCGGCTGTATTATCGCAAGATGCTCGAAGCGGCGGGCTATGACGTCGAAGAGGCGCTGAACGGCGTCGAGGCGCTGGAAAAAGTCCTCGCCGCGCCGCCCGATTTGCTGATCGTCGATGTCAACATGCCGCAGATGGACGGCATCACCTTCATCGCCACGCTGCGCCGCCAGGCGCTTCCCGTCGGCGCCATCCCCGCGCTCGTCACCAGCACCGAGGCCGGCGCGCAGGACATGGCCGCGGCGCGCGCCGCCGGCGCGAACTACTATCTCGTCAAGCCGCTCGGCGAGAGTGTCCTGCTCGAACATGTCGGCCTGCTGTGCGGGCGGCAGCCATGAACGAATTCCTCGAACAATTCCTGCTCGAAGCGCGCGAGCTCACCGAACAGGCGACCGCCGAGCTCCTGGCGCTCGAACGGTCGCCCGACAGCAAGGAGCATCTCGACGCCGCCTTCCGCGCTTTCCACACCTTGAAGGGCGGCGCCGGCATCGTGGATTTCACCACGATGTCGCGCGCCGTGCATGCCGCCGAAGGCGCGTTGTCGTCGGTCCGCGCCGGCGAGCTGCATGTCTCCGCCGACCTGATCGGCGATTGCCTGTCCTGCATCGATCTGGTCATCCAATGGCTGGACGAGATCCAGGCGACGGGAGACTTGCCCGTGGCGCCCGACGCTGCTGCGGATGCCATCGTCGCGCGTTTCGCAGTGGCCGCGGACCCGATGACGCCGGTGCAGCCGAGCCGGGAATCCGGCGCGCTGTCCGCCGTCGCCCGCCGCATCCTCGACGAGCAGCGCCTGCTGCTGGCCGAGCCGGATCCGATCGGACGCGCGGGACGCGCTGCCGCCGCCGCAAACGTCATACGAAACGTCCTGAAGCACGCCTCGCTCGCCACGGCGGCGCAGATCGAACAGGCGGCCTCGACCGTTCTGGGCGGCGCCGACGCCGCGCCTTTGCTGGAAGCGCTCACGCTCGCGCTTGAAGGACCGCAGCCGGCCGCAGACACCGCCGTGTCGCCGTCTGCCACCGATGCGACACAACGCATCCTGCGCGTCGATGCCGAGCGGGTGAACGCGCTGGTCAATCTCACCGGCGAATTGATCATCGCCAAGAATGCGATAGCGCATGTCTCCAAGCTCGCCGGCGAGAGCGACAACCCGCTCGCCCCCGCCTTGCGCGACGCGCAGGCGCGGCTGGAGCGGCTTACGACCGGCCTGCAGCATGCCGTCCTCAGCCTGCGCGTGCTGCCGCTGCGCACCGTGTTCCAGAGATTCTCGCGCGTCGTGCGCGAGCTCGCCGTCAGTCTCGACAAGCCCGCCAGCCTGGTGCTCGAAGGCGAGGACACCGAGGCTGACAAGGCCATTGTCGAAATGCTGTTCGAGCCGTTGCTGCACATCGTGCGCAACGCGATGGATCATGGCATCGAGGCATCGCCGGTGCGCACCGCCGCAGGCAAGCCGACCGTCGCCACCATCCGCATGCGCGGCCATCGCCAGGGCGATCATGTCGTGATCGAAGTCTCGGATGACGGGCAGGGGATCGATCCCAGGCGCGTGCGCGACGTCGCCGTCGACCGCGGCATCGTCCGGCCGGAAGACTCGGAGGCCTTGAGCGATCGCGACGCGATCGATCTGGTCTTCGCCCCAGGTTTTTCGACCGCGAGCGCCGTCAGCGACCTGTCCGGACGCGGCGTCGGCATGGACGCGGTGCGCACCGCCGTCGAACGCATCGGCGGACGCGTGACCGTCGACAGCGAACCCGGCCGCGGCAGCACCGTCCGCTTCGTCCTGCCCTTCAGCGTGATGATGACCCGGGTCATGACCGTCGAGGCCGGCGGCCAGACCTTCGGCATTCCGCTCGACGCGGTGGTCGAAACCGTCCGCGTCCCGCGCGATCGCATCCAGGCCATCGGACGCGCGGGGGCGTTCGTGGTACGCAATCGTACCGTTCCCCTGATCGATCTGGCGCGGACGCTGGGTCAGGCGACCCCACCAAAGACGACGCCGGAAGCGATTGTCGTGATCGCCGCGATGTCCGGCCAGTTCGGCGGGCTGGAGGTCGACCGTCTCGGCGAACGCATGGACGTGATGCTGCGCCCGGTCGAAGGCCTGCTGGCGGGTATGCCGGGTATCGCCGGCACCACACTGATGGGCGACGGGCAGGTGCTCCTCGTCCTCGACCTGCAGGACATCCTGGCCTGACGCCTTGGGTTTTGCGCCGGTTAGCTGCTACGTTGGAATCCGGATTTGGCGGAGGTGCTTCGGGCTTCCGCACACTCGCCTTTTTGAACGGTTTTCACCCCGCCGGAACCTTTTGGCCGGCTGCACGTTTGTGATTTCGCTGGTGGTATGTCTATGAAAGTCCTCGTGGTCGACGACAGCAAGCTCGCGCGCATGGCCGTGGCCAAGGCGCTCAACACGTTGCGTCCCGACTGGACGCGCGTGGAGGCGTCGAACGCCGACGAAGCGCTTGCCATGGTTAAAAGCGCCGGTCCCGATATCGCGGTGTTCGATTTCAACATGCCGGGCCGCGACGGCCTCGCGCTGGCCGCCGAAGTTCGCGATTTCAAACCGGGCATGCCGATCGCCATCATCTCGGCCAATCACCAGCAGGAAGTCGTCGACCGCGCCCTCGCCTTGGGCGCGGTGTTTTTGTCCAAGCCTTTGACAGAACCGGCCCTGCGCGACTTTCTCCACAGCGCCGAACAAAAACTGAAAGCGGCGGGCGCGTGACGGAAACTCAAATCTCCGCGCTGTCCGAGCTTGAGCACGATGCCTTGACCGAGCTGGTCAATCTCGGCGTCAGCAAGGCAGCCTTGAGCCTGCGCGAGATGATCGGCCAGCAGATATTGCTGTCCGTCCCCAGCGTCGCGATGATCAGCCGCCAGGCCGCGATCGAGACCTTGAGCAAGGCCGAAGCCAACAAGCTCGTCGCCGTGCACCAGGTGTTCGAGGGCGACATCCACGGTCGCGTCCTGCTGATCTTCCCGGAAACCAAGAGCCTCGAGCTCGTTCGTGCCGTGACCAGCGGCTCGCTGCCTCTGGAGGACATCATCGAGCTGGAGCAGGAGGCGCTGGCCGAGACCGGCAACATCATCCTGAACGGCTGCCTCGCCACCATCGCCAACCAATTGCAGCGCACGCTGAAGATCTCGCTTCCCGAAATCCTGCGCGGCGACAGCCACGATCTCTTCAACCTGCAGCCGCCGCCCGAAGCCGGCGATTTCGTGCTGTTCGTCTACATCAACTTCGCCGTCCACGAGCGCGACATCCAGGGCTATATCGCGATGCTGATGGACATGCCTTCCTTGGCGGCCTTGAAGACGCTCCTGGGCGAATACATCCAGCGCATGTCGGGCGAAACGGCGCCCGCGTCCGGTGCCTGAGGCGGCGCGCGACATCTCGCGCGCGATTTTCGATTCGCTCGATACGGGTCTCGTCCTGCTCGACGAGCGGCGCCGCGTCGCGCTGTGGAACGGCTGGTTCGCCGCCGCCTGCGGCATCGGCGCGGAAACCGCGTTCGGCAAGACCATCGAGGACCTGTTTCCGCAAAGCCGGCTCGACAGGCTGAAATCGGCGATCACGGCGGCGTTCAACGCGGGCGTCTCCAGCCTGCTCACCCATTCGCTGCATCCCGCGCTGTTCCCGCTCAAGACGCGCGCCGGGCGGACCCTCGTCCACGACGTAATGGTGAACGTCGTCAGCGACGGGTCGACGAAACTGTGCCTGATCCAGGTCGTCGACGTCACCGTCGCGGCGCAGCGCGACCGTGTCCTGCGCGAGCGTCAGAATGCCCGCTACGACGCCATCGTCGACAGCGCGCCCGATGTGATCCTGACGCTCGACGCCGACGGCATCATCCAGCTTGCCAATCCCGCCGCCCAGAAACAGTTCGGCTACGTCTCCGATGAACTGGTGGGACAGACGGCCGCCGTCCTGTTCCCCGAGCAGGAGTCCTGGGAGGCCACACGCCTTGCCGCGATGGACGGGAACGCCGCGCAGCATCCGGTCAGTGTTCTGGCACGCCGCAAGGACGGCTCGCCCAGCCATCTCGAAGTGTCGCTGTCGCGCTGGCGCAGCGAGGGTCGCGTCTTCGTCACGGCGATCCTGCGCGACGTGAACGAAAGATTGGCGGCGGAAGAGGCGCAAAAGCACGCCTCGCAAGCCCTTGCCGACCTGAACGCCACGCTGGAGCAGCGAGTCACGGAGCGCACCGCCCAATTGATGCAAGCCGAAGAAGCGCTGCGCCAGAGTGCCAAGATGGAAGCCGTCGGCCAGCTCACCGGCGGCATCGCGCATGACTTCAACAATCTGTTGCAAGGCATCATCGGCGCGCTGGACCGCATCCAAAGCCGCATTGCGGAGGGCCGCATCGGCGACATCGGTCGATTCCTGGACGGCGCGATGAGTTCGGCTAATCGTGCGGCGGGGCTGACGCATCGTCTGCTCGCGTTCTCGCGCCGTCAGCCAGTCGATCCCCGGCCGGTCAACGTCAACGACCTGATCGCGTCTGTCGAAGAGTTGCTGCGCCGCTCCATCGGCGAAACCGTCACGATGCAGGTACAAAGCGCGCCCGATCTTTGGCCGGCGCTGTGCGACGCCAACCAGCTGGAAAACGCGCTTCTCAATCTCGCGATCAACGCGCGCGATGCCATGCCGGATGGCGGCACGCTCACCATCCAAACCGCCAACCTGACGCTGGACGCGCGCCAGGCGGCACGGCGCGAGCTGAGCGCCGGCGACTTTGTATCGCTGCGCGTCGGCGATTCCGGCGTCGGCATGCCCGACGACGTCCGAGCCCGCGCCTTCGACCCGTTCTACACGACGAAACCGATCGGGCAGGGTACCGGTCTCGGTCTTTCCATGATCTACGGCTTCGTCCGCCAGTCCGACGGTTCGGTGCAGATCGAAAGCGAAATCGGCAAAGGCACCGTCATAGAAATCCTGTTGCCGCGACATCGGGGCGAGATCACCGATGCACCGGCTGCCGAGCACGCCTCGGAAGAGCCGCGGACTGGCCGAAATGAAGTTGTTCTTGTGGTCGAAGACGAAGCGGTCGTTCGTCTTTTGAGCGTCGATATGCTGTCGGATCTCGGTTACCACGTGCTCGAAGCAGCCGACGGACCGGCTGCATTGCGCATCGTCCAGTCTGCGCAGAGAATTGACCTGCTCGTCACCGATATCGGCCTGCCTGGACTGAATGGCAGGCAGGTGGCTGATGCAGCTCGCGAAAGGCGACCGGACCTCAAGATACTCTTCATGACAGGCTATGCCGAGAAAGCCGCCGGCAAGTCGTTCCTGGCGTCGGGAATGGAAATCATCACCAAGCCCTTCACCATGGATGTCCTTGCGATGAAAGTGCGAGAAATGATCGAAAGCAAACCGCGGGCTGGTTTGTAATTGACTTGGTTTGACGGCGGCTCGTGAAGCCAGGCCTCAGACGCCACTGGTGGCGAGTTGGATCTCGAATGCAGGTTGTTGGTATATTTGTTGGTACACACCCGCAGTGCATAAAATTATGACTACTGTGACAATGGATCGGCGCGATCCGTGGGTCCTGTCGGGCCCACCAGTCTTTGAGACCGCAAACGGTGCCGCGGGGGACCCCGCGTCAATTCCAGATGCCCGAAAAACCGCGGCGCGCGCAAAAAAGTCCTAAACGAAATTCGCGATCGACCGATTAGTTCTTTGTGCGGGAGCCTGCCTTCATGGGGGAGCGGCCTCGCGGGGCGAGGGTCGCGTCATGGTCGCTATTTTCACCGGCATCGGTTGGGGTGTGGAGCGCGGTTCGGGGTATCTCCTGGGCTCGCGCGGGCAATTGGGCGACGCCACCCTCGGCCGCTATGGCGATAACGTCTCGGTCAATGCCGCGAACGGCAACCTGGTGGTCCAGCGGACCGACGAGATCCTGATCGGCGAAGGCCCCGACGACGTCATCTCCCGCGCCTACAACAGCCGGAGCGACCATTCGGACGACAATGGCGACAACTGGATGCTGAGCGCCCAGCGCCGCGTCGTGTACCTGACCGGCACAGTCAACACCACGGGTAGCACGGTCACCCGCTTCGACGTGGACGGCTCGGACACACTTTATAAGTACGACGCCACTGCCCGCGGCGGCGCCGGCGCCTATGTCTGCAACCAGACCGCCGGCATCTACGACCAGCTAACCTACACCTCGGGCACCTGGACCTGGACCGACGGCGACACCAACGCGACCGAGACCTACGACGCCACGAATGGCGGCCGGCTCATGACCAGCATGGACACCAACGGTCATACGCTGACCTATGCCTACTATGTCTCCGGCCTCCTCAGACAGGTCATGACCGCGAACGGCGACCATACAGACCTTATTTGGTCGGGCACCAATTTGCTGTCGATCTCGACGACGGCGGCCGGCATGTCCGGCGCCTATTCGGTGATCAGCTATGCCTATGACGTCCACAACCGCCTCGTGAGCGCCACGACGGATCTGACGCCCACCAACAGCACGGATTCGAGCGCGATCACCACCAGCTACACCTATGACGCCTCGGGCCGGCTGGCGACCATCACCCAGACCGGAGATCCGTCCGGCGTCTCGGCGCTGAGCATCGCCTACGACACGCTCGACCGCGTCGTGAACTACACCCAGACCATCTCCAGCGTCTCCGGCGTCAACGTCACCAACACGACCACGCTCAGCTATGGCACCGGTTACACGCTGATCTCCGATCAGCAGGGCAATCTCACCCGGCTGTATTTCGATGGCTTCAACCGGCTCACCCAGGCCTGGCTGCCGCCGGCGCAGACCGGCACGCCGTCGCAGTTCCTCAATTTCGGCTACAATGCCGACGGCGACGGCAACGTCCTGATGTCGAGCGACGGCAATTTTTATTCCGTCAGCAACACCTACAACAGTGCCGGCGCCCTCCTCATCCAGGAGGACATGCTCGGCAACACCATCACCCGCACCTATGACACGAACAACCGGGTTCTGACCGAGACGCACAGCTCGACACCGATCCCCAATTCGGCCTGGCACCTCGCCGGCGCGGGCGATTTCGACGGCGACCACCAGGCCGACCTTCTGTGGGTGACCGATGCCGGCCAGGTCGCGATCACCTTCATGAACGGGCTGGTGGCGAAATACTCGGTGTTCGCCGACATGTCGCAGTCCTCGTCCTGGCACTTCAAGGCCATCGGCGATTTCAACAATGACGGAATGGCCGACATCCTGTGGCAGAACGACAACGGCATCGGCGATGTCTGGGAGATGAGCGGTGCGCATGTGTTGGTCGCCGGCGGCTTCGGGGCCGCGGACCCGACCTGGCATTTCAAGGCGACCGGCGATTTCAACGGCGACCACAAATCCGACATCCTGGTGCAGAACGACGACGGCTCGGTCGCCGCCTGGACGATGAACGGCATCTCGCGCACTGCGGTCTATGCCGTGGGCACCAATCCCGGCACCGCCTGGAGCGCGTTCGCGACCGGCGATTTCGACGGCGACACCAACACCGACATCCTGCTCAGCAAGACCGACGGCTCGACCCAGGTCTGGTTCATGAGCGGCACCACGTTCAGCTCGGCCGCGACGTCGACCGGCGCCAGCGCGCCCTACCATCCCATCGCTACCGGCTATTTCGACAGCGACCACATGGCCGACGTGTTGTGGCAGTACACCAACGGCGCCGGCCAGGTCTCGCTCATGCACGGCGCGACCCAGTACGACAATGCCGGCTGGAACGATGCCGGGCCGACCTTCACCTTCCTCGGAACGGCCGATTTCAACGGCGACGGGAAGTCCGACATCCTGATGAAGGATACGAACGGCAATGCCGCCGCCTGGATCATGGATGGCGCCACACGGATCGGCGGTGCCACCATCGGCGGTCCCGCCGGTCTCGGTATCACCACCGCCACCGTGGCCACCACGCATTACGTCTACGACAGCGCCGGAAACCTGCGCTTCACCGTGTCCCCGATGGGCGAGGTGACCGAATACCAGCGCGACAGCGTGACGGCGACCAAGGGCAATCTGCTCTCGACCATCGTCTATCGCGACAACACCTATGGCGGGACGACGTTCTCCGAAAGCGACCTGGCGACCTGGGCCGCCGGCCTGACCGACAAAAGCACGGTCGAGCGCACCGACATGACCTACGATGCGGTTCGCGGCACGCTCGTCACCGCCACGACCTACGCCACGGCGACCATGGCCGGCGTGGGCAATGCGGGCGGCACCGACACCTTCACGCGCACGACCTACAATTACAGCCCCTTCGGCACGCTGCTGTCGCGCAGCTCCAACGGCGCCACCGGCACCGAGGTCTACACCTATGACGGCTTCGGCCGCATGACGATGGCGACCGACCTCGCCGGCAGTATCACCCTCTATAGCTACAGCGATACCGGCAACAGCCTGTCGGTGACGCTGGCCAACGGCTTGACGCAGGTGTCGCAATACAATCTGGCCGGCGACCTCGTCAGCTATGCCGAATCCGGCACCGGCGTGACGACCGCGACGACGACCGAGGCCTACGACAATCTCGACCGCCTGCGCAGCACGACCGATCCGACGGGCGTCATAACCTATTTCCTCTACGACACGGTCGGCCGCAAGATCGCCGACATCGCCACCGACGGCGATATCGTCGAATACAAATACGACCTCGACGACCGGCTCGTCGCGACCGTTCAATACGCGACCAAGCTGACGACCGCCGCGCTGAACTCGCTGGTGTCGGGCGGCCAGCCCGCCAACGTCACGCTGGCCAGCGTCAGGCCGGCGTCCAGTTCGGGGGATCTGTGGTCGTGGAACGTCTACGACGCCGCGAGCCGCGTGATCGAGACGATCGACGGCAATGGCGACGCGAAGGTCTTCACCTACGATCCGATGGGGACGCTGCGCACCACGTCCTACTACGCCAACGCGATCGCAGCCGCCACGGTCGCCACCTTCAAGACGTCGCCGCCGACGACCTTGCAGCTGCCCACGGCCAGCACCGCCCTGGATTCGGTGGCCCGCAACTATTACGACCTCGATGGGCGCCTGATCGCGACGGCCGACGAGCGCCACCTCGTCACCCAATACATCTACAACGCCGCCGGCGAGCAGACCGAAAAGATCCAGTACGGCCTGGGCACGACCGCCACCGCCGCGCTCAACCTCACCGGCACCTTCGCCCAGCTGGTCACGAGCCTTCCCTCGAGCCCGGCCGAATACCAGTATTATAATGTCTATGACGATCGCGGATTGCTCCGCTATTCGCTCATTCCCTACACCACCTCGGCGACACCCACGGCGCTGCGCCCGGTGGAATACGTCTATGACGACGGCGGGCGCCTGACCGAGACCATCCAGTATTCCGGCACGATCGCGCCGCCCAGCGCCTACACTGCCGCGTTGGTCGCCGGCCAGATCACCGCCACCACCGGCCTCGCGACCAATCCGCTCAACCGTGAATCCTGGTCGATTTACGATCCTGCCAGCGGGCGCCTCGCTTACGCCATCGATCCGACGGGCGCCGTGACCTACTACAAGTACGACTCCGTCGGTGAAGTCGTACAGACGATCGCCTACGCGACGCCGCTCCCCACGACCTCGCTGCCGCTGTACTCCGCCATGTTGAGTTTCTCCACCGCGCAGGCTTCCACACCGGGCAACCGCGTCTCGCGCTCGTATTACGATGTGCGCGGCCGGCTGGTCTACACGGTCGATCCGCTGGGTTATGTCGTCGAATACCGTTACGACCTGGCGAATCGCAAGGCGCAGACCATCGCCTACCCCACGGCGGTCTCGGTCAGCACCCTGAATCTGTCCGACGTCACGGCGGCGCTGCCGGGCACCATCCCCTCGACCGCGATCCAGACCTTCAACGCCTATGACAAGGACGGCCGGCTCGTCTACAGCGTCGATCCGCGCGATTTCGTCACCGAATACGATTACGACGCGCTCGGCCGGGTGACGCTGCAGATCCGCTACGCCACGGCGATCGCCGCCGCCACGACCATGGATCAGATGCACATCGCCACCGCGCTGTCGGGTGAGGTTCTGTCCGCGGCGCACCAGACCGCGTTCAGTTATGACGCGGCGGGCCGTCTCGCCAGCCGCACCGATGCCTACGGCTCAGCCGCTGCCGCCACCACGACCTATGCCTATGACGGCTTCGGCCGCCTCACCGACCAAATCGACGCCTTCGGCACCGCGGATGCCGTGACGACCCACACCGACTACGACCTGGCGGGCATGGCGTGGACCGTGACCAAGGCTTACGGCCAGGCCGAAGCCTCAGCGACCCGCTACACCTATAAGGGTTTCGGCCAGATCTCCGGCGAGACCGACGCGTACGGCACCGCCGACGCGATGACGGCGAGCTACTCGTACTACGCCGGCACCAACGAGGTCGTGAACAACACCATCGCCGTCGGCACGTCGGAATCGACCGTCACCTTCACCACACCTTATGCGGTGGGCGGGGACCAGGTCCGGGCCGATGCCTATGCGACGCCCGACGCGCGCGTGACCTATTACGTCTACGATTCGGACGGCCGCCTGGCCAGCACGACCTATGCCAACGGCACGCCGGAAAGCGTCACCGCCAGCACCGACTACGACGCGTTCGGCGACGTGACGGACCGTGTCGAAGGCGTCGTCGTGGGCACGACCATGTATGCACGGCAGGACCACGACACCTACGACGCGGACGGCAATCTCACGAGCGAGACCGACGCGATCACCTCGACGTCCGCCGCGACGACCTCTTCCACCTATGACGCGTTCGGCCGCGCGATCACCAGCACCGACGCCGACGGCAACGTCACGCACTATGAGTACGACCTGTCGGGCAACCTCACCAAGAAGACGGACGCGCTCAGCTACGTCACGCTCTACGCCTATGACGCGTTCGGCAATCTCACCTCGACGACCGACCCGCGCGGCGCCACCACCAGCTACGTCTACGACAACGCCAACCATCTGATCCAGACGACCGGCCCCCTGGGCCGGGTGACGGACTACACCTACAACACGCGCGGCGAACTGCTCACCACCACGGTCCACAACACCACCGGCGCCGGCGACGAGAAGACCGTTTACGTCCGCGACAAGCTCGGCCGCGTCATCCGGATGCAGGATGCGGACGGTTTCTGGGAGTATTACAGCTGGAACGCGCGCGGCGAGCGCACGTCGATGACCAACAAGGCCGGCGGCGTGACGACCTACGTCTACAATGTGCGCGGCCTGCTGGCCTCGCAGACCGTGTCGACGCCCGTCTATCTTTCGAGCGGCGCGCTGGAATCGAGCAGCGTCACCACGACCTATGCCTATGACCTGCGCGGCAATCTCATCACCAAGACCGAGGCGTACGGTCTCCCCGACCAGCGCATCACCACCTACACCTACGATCACCTCGACCGCCTGCTGACCACCACGCTGACCGCCAATTCGGGCTCCAGCTTCACGGTGGCGAGCGGCACCGGCTTCACGACCTCCACGGCCGCCGGCATCACGACCTCGACCCTGACCTATGACTGGCGCGGCAACGTGATCGAGAGCGTCGACGCGTCCGGCGCCAAGACCTTCTGCTATTACGACCAGCTCAACCGCAAGATCGAGGAGATCAGCCCGCTCGGCAAGGTTTCGACCTTCACCTATGACGCCAACGGCAACATGAAGACGCAGCGCGTCTACGACACCGCGATCACGCCGCCGACGTCGCCCGCCGGGCCGGACGGCGCGGGGCCCGCGCCGGTGGGCACGAGCTATCGCGAGACCGACTACGACTACGACGCCGACAACCGCCTGGTGAAGACCACCGTCGCCAACCAGCGCACCGGCGTCTACGCCGGCGGCGCCTATACCACGCAGGCCGTCGGCAGCACGGTCAGCGTCATCCTCACCAGCACCTACGACCAGGACGGCAACGTCCTCACCCAGGTCGACGGCGACGGCAACACCGCCTACTTCTTCTACGATCTGGGCGGCAACAAGGTCGCGCAGGTCGACCAGGAGAACTATCTCACCACCTACGCCTACGACAAGGACGGCAACGTCACCAAGGAGACGCGCTACGCGGATCCGGTGGCGACACCGAGCCCCGGCGTCCTGCCGACGCCGCCCACCACGCACGCCTCCGACAACCGCATCACGGACTTCACCTACGACAAGATGGGCCGCCGTACGAGCGAGCAGCGCGAGTCCGTCGCGACGGTGAACCCGTCGAGCTTCGCTCCGGCGACCGTGACGTCCACGATCAACTACACCTACAACGCGCTGGGCGAGGTCTGGACCAAGCAGGAGGCGACCGGCGACACCACCACCTATACCTACGACGCCTATGGCCGCCAGACCTCGATCATCAGCCCCGCCTTCTACGACACCACCACCAGCTCGACGGTCTCCCCGACCACGACCGAGGACTACAACGGCCTGACCCAGCTGGTGCATTCGGTGATCAACGGCACCCGCACGACGACCTACGCGTACGGCCCCGGCGGCCGGCTCGCCTCGGTCACCGACGCCTCGGGCGCCACCCATACCTACACCTACGACCTGAACGGCCGCGTGCGCATCGATGCGACCTCGCGCCTGAGCTCTGCCGGCGGCACGCCCATCGTCGAAGCCACGCTCTACACCTATGACGCCGCCGGCCAGCTCACGACGCAGAAGATGGCGACGTGGTCCGGCACCGCCTGGGTCGCCGGGGACGAGACCGAGCTGACCTACGACACCTTCGGCGATCTGCTGTCCAAGGGCATCAACGCCACCGGCGGTCTCGCGGCGCAGGAGACCTTCGCCTATGACCGGGCCGGCCGCGTCTATCGCTCCACCGGCGGCGACGGCACGGTCAAATTCTATCTCTACGACGCCAACGGCAACCAGACGCTCACCGTCACGTCCGACGGCAACGCGCTGCCCTCCGGCTACAGCTGGGCGACCATCACGCTGGACCAAGTGATAAACCTGCTCACCAACTTCGGTGTCCACGCCATCGGCACCGCCGCGGTCGCCGGCATGGTGGTCACCTTCACCACCTACGACAAGCGCGCCCAGGCGACGTCCACCGTCGAGCCGCTGCGCCAGCACGACCAGACCTTCGCCTCCACCACCATCACGGCGTCACGCACCTATAACGCGTTCGGCGAGGTGACGGCCGAGACCGACGGGAACGGCAACACCACCAACTACACCTACAACACGATGGGCAAGATCGTGCAGCGCCAGCTGCCGAGCGTCAGCACCACCGACGAGCATGGCACCGTCACCAGCGCGCGCCCGACCGAGAACTATGGCTACGACGCCTCGGGCCGCCTCATCAAAACCACCGACGCCGACGGCAACGTCACCACGCGCGCGCTGCTCGCCGGCACCGGTTATGACGGGACCGATGCGCTGACCGTCATCGAACAGCACCCCGACGGCGGCACCCTCACAAACGGCTACGATTCCTACGGCGAGCTGGTCAAGACCACCAGCGAGATCGGCGCCGTCGAGACCTTCGGCTACGACGCCATGGGCCGGCGCACCACCGACACCCATCCCGCCGTCGGCGGCACCTCGCTCGTCGACACCTACACCTACGACTCCTTCGGCCGCGTCCTCACCCACCGCAACAGCTTCCTCACCGCATCGACCGCGGTCGAGACCACCGATTACGACCTGCAGGGCCGCGTCTCGCAGACCGTCGACATGATGGGCAACAAGACGACCTACGCCTATGCCTGGTCGGTCACCGCCACGGGCCTCAGCACCGTCGGCGGCTGGGTGAAGACCACCAGCATGTTCGACACCGCCGCCGGCACCACCGCCAGCCGCACCGCCACCGAGAACGACGACTATTTCGGCCGCCTCGTCTACAAATCCGATTTCGGCGGCGACACCGGCACCTACACCTACGATCTCGCGGGCCGCCTCTCGACCGAGACGCACAGCACCTACACCGCGGGCCAGTTCACCAGCTACGCCTACTTCAACACCGGCGAGCTGTCCAAGATCGTCTACGGCACGCCGTATATGTCCGGGCACATCTCCGCCACCCTCGGTTACGCCTCGACCTATGGCTACGACGCCAGCGGCAACCGCACCTACGAAAAGTACGACCAGACCTACATCGACACCGATGGATTCCCGGTCGACGTCCCGCTCGACGCCACGACCGTCACCTGGGACGCCGACAACCGGATGATCCATCTGCACGACGACCGGACGGAGACGTTCGGCGATCCGGTCCACGAAGCCCACAATGCGATGCCGCTCACCATCGACTGGCAATACGACCTGAACGGCAACATCCGCCATACCGCGACGTCCTATTACGCGATGGACGGCGCCGGCACGCCGGCCGCGAGCCCGACCACGTCGGACTACTGGTACAAATACGACGCGATGAACCGCGTCACGATCGCGATGGGCACGCTCGACAGCGGGACGCATCTGATCGGGATCGGCACGGGGACGAGCCCGGGCACGGCCATGGGCTACGACCAGGCGGGCAACCGCGTCTCGATGGTCGACGTCACCAACACCGAGATCTACACCTACGCCAATGACGGCTATCTGACCGCCGTCGAGACCACGATCAATTCCGCGCCGTCCACCGGCGCGCGCGCCGTCTACACCCGCGATGCGATGGGCCGCGTCGTCAACTACCAGGAGTACAACACGCCCGTCAGCGGCGGCACGCT